>JACCDW010141633.1_pt1 | contig 18669 bp, 15 predicted proteins | sample 7449781 | NCBI WGS metagenome assembly JACCDW01 (sample SAMN15323449, study PRJNA562643) | freshwater metagenome | isolation source: river surface water | place: USA:Blue River Watershed | collected 2017-08-18
CAACCAGGATGGCCTGTGCATCAATCAGCTGTTGCTGTGTTACCTCAGCAATCGACAACAACACTACCTCTACTCCATCCACAGACCTTGCTCCCTCTCCAATGGCTTCCGCCAATTGTTTGGTGCTCCCAGATGGGGAATAATAGGTAATCAAAACCAGGGGTTTATCCTGCCCATACACTGAAATAGACAGCAAAAAGAACCCCACAAGCAAAGAAAGAATCAGTCGCATACGATTTGGTTTACACCCCCCAATTTGAGAAAAAAAATCCCCATCTCATTGCCGAGATGGGGATCAATCCATTTATTGGGTTGATTTATTTCTTCCAGCTGGCCTTCCCGCCCTTGGCAGAATCGACCGTAACGCTGTACGAAGATCCTGAAGAAACAATCCAGCGAACTTGTACCGCTCCCATACCTGGGATATTGGCAACGGCCATTTTTTCTGGTGAATTAACCTGCTCCTTGTACTTCTTCATGTCGGCATCTTCCACCACAAAACCTGCTACTACCTTCGCACCGGTAAGCGTCACGTAATCGGGACGCTCGATACGGTACTTCAAATCTTGGCTGGCGTGAGTTGGCATCATGCGCTCGTTAAAGATCGTGGCCGTGATGGCTTTCAAGCCTCCTCCCAACTCTTCTTCCTTCACCTCGGTGATGGAAAGTTTAGGCGTGTGGTAGGCATGGTAAATCGTGAAAGCGGCATTTCGATGGGCATCCTGCTCCAAGAGAAATCCTGGATGGGCACGTCCAAAGGTCTTTTTGAAGCCTCCAATCTCTACTGTCCCAAACTGGGGGTGCTTGTATTCTTTGTAGTGGACAAAGGCATCACCAAAGGTCAACAACTGATCCACCTTGAGTTGCTCCTCCTGATTGCCACGCCCTGCTTCCTTGTTGAAATAGAGGTAAGACACCATCAGTTCATTGGTGTAGGTAAAAATTCCACGATTGCCATAAAACCAATCCAGCTCTCCACCAAATACGGAGTATAAATCCTTGTACACGGTCAGGTAACGGTAGCCAGGGATCATTTCTTCCCCCTTCTTACCGATGGCATCGTAGATACGAATGTCCTCTCGGTTGTACGTATTGAGATCTTCCTCAGCCCCTGGGCCTCGAAGAATCATCCCTCCGGAGTTGTGGAAACTCTGCGCTCCAGCAATGTTGGAGTGCTTCCAAACAAACTCCATTACCGCACGATTTTCAGGCAAGGTAAACGGATAGCGCATGGCACCGCGTTGGATGTAATCAGGCTGCCAATTCCAACCCCAATCGCGGTTGGGATCGTAATAGCCAATTCCATCCTCGTTCACTTCACCATCTCCATCATTGTCAACACCTTCTTGACCGAGCATTTCGTACTCTCCTACCTGGTCAGGGCCTACTTGCATGAGTCTTCGTGGATCCAAAGGATCTTTGATAAATCTACCTGTTGGAGACTTGCGGATCATCATGGTGATGTGACCATCGCCGTCTAAATCATCCATTCGGTCCTCTCCATTTTTGCCATCTCCATCGTTGTCCAGCACCAGCATTCCTGAACGGGGCGAACTAGCAGTATTGGGTTCCTTGAAGAAGTTATTTCTTGCATCCGGATTGATAGTCGGGGTGATGTAAAAGGTCTTGTCCTTGAGTAGCTGCTTCACAAATTCATTGTCGGCATGCATCTCAGTCAAGTACCAAGCCACATAGAGCGAAAATTCCCCGCCTTGCACCTCATTGGAGTGGATGTTTCCATCGATCCACATGGCCGGTTTGTCGGTATCCTTGCCGGTAGAAAAATCAGTAATCGTAAGAGTCAAAATCTCTCTTCCCTCCACCGACTTTCCAATAGATTCGATTTTGGCAATCTTGGGATGCGCTACCGCAATTTTTTTCATCAAATCCCAAAGCCCTTCGGCGCTGTAATAGCGGTTCCAAGCGATTTCAACTTTTGGAGCATGCGGCGTGCCGATGGCACGAAAGTAATTTTCCTGTTGCGCACTTACTTCAAAAGAGCTAAGTGATAAAGCTCCCAAAGCCAATGCAGTTACGGTATGTTTGATATTCATGATCTTCATGGCTTAGAATTTTACAGTTTGGGTAACAAAACCTGCATGGGGAGCACCTGCTTTCAATTGCACCGGACCCTTGCTACGTACGATCCAACTAAAGGTAGTTTTCTCAAATGCGCCTAGCGAATCCACTAGCTTCACTTTATCCCCAGAGATCAGTTGATCTGCAGGCACATCAATGTCTATTCGCAGCTTTCTGAGCCAACGTGAGCGAGAGCCCATTTCTGAATGCGTAGGTAACGGGGAGTTATTGAATAAATCTACCGTGATGCGGGTAAGACCATTGCCTAACGCTTCTGTTTTGAGGCTGTGCAGCTCCAACTTGGGTTGCATGGCAGCGATTTTGAGGATAAAATCCGTGTGCTGCTTGGCGATTTCTCCCACTTTCTCAAAAGGAGGGTTGACCATTTTGAATGGCTTGATGCCTCCTACTTCCACTTGTTGATTGGGAAAATCTGGATGCTTAACTGCGGTCCAAGGCACAAAATTATCCTGCTTCAAGGAATCCGACCAAGCTAAGAAAGTCGCTTCGGCGTTGGTTTTGCCCTTGTACTCAGGGGTCCAATATGCTGGTGTGGAAAAGCTGTAACGCGCAAAGTGGAAATAGGCCCACTGGAAAAAATCGCCATCAGTACCCTGGTTGGTCTGCTGGAAAGCTTTGGCAGGTACTGTTTTGGTGTAGAGTTCAGATACCATTGCATTTGTAGCCTGGTCTTTTTCCAAAATGGAAGTCACTACCCTCTTTTTTGCATCACCTGCAGAGTACTTCAGTGGGGTGCTCAGGTTGTTGGCTGGTGAAAAAGTCACAAAGGCAAAAATGTTCCACTGCTCAAACAAGTAATCAAGCAGGGCGCGGCTTTCAAGCTGGGAAACTGCAATGTCTCCTGCAAGGGGTTCAAACACGGGGAATTTGTAGGTCAAGGACTTGTTGAAGGCAATGCCTTCGGTCAAATCTTCTGCAAATTTGCCGTCCTTGTCGCTGTCCACACTTTCTTTTACAACTCGGAATTTGCCTGCTTCACCTTTGGCTCTATCTGCTTTCACAAGGACGCGGGCATCTTCTTTGGAAGTAGTCCAATCGCCCATTGGGTCTGTGATACGCATCCAAGTGATGAGTCCATCGCCATTTAGGTCGCGGTATCCGTTGTCTCCAGCTACGCCATCACGGTCGTGGTCAATGGCAACCGCATTTCCTCGACGCTCGTATTTCAAGGCATCGTGGTATTGTACATAGGCATCTGGTGACATATTGGGAAAAATATAGAAGGTCGTGGATTCCAAGGTAGCCGCATGTTCAGTGACTAGCTTCTCAGCAAACTGAAGAGCCAGTTCCACGCTCAGCACATGAAATCCCTCTACGCCACCTACAACTGCGATTGCAGGCTTCTGGTCTTTGTTTCCAGTACCGATTTTCAAGGCATATATCTCCTTGCCGCCAGCGGTTTTGGTGAGAGTCTTCAGCTCTACAACTGGGTTGGAACTGAGTTTTTGTAACCGCGCTGCGGTCTGACTGAGGGTAGGATAGTCGCTTTGGGCAAGGGCATTGCCGCAAATCACTGTCGCCAACCCCAGTACAAGTAGCATGTATTTTCTCATAAGGGTAGTGTTTTCAAGTACCTAAAAAGGATATTTAATTGAAAAATGAATCGGCAGTTTAGCAAAAAATTACGACTTGTGAGATACAGTTTTTCGGAATTTAAATTAGGAAGGCAGGCGGAAATGGGTAGTGATAAGCGGCACATGACTTACCCACTTGGTTGACTCGCAAAAATTGACGTATTTCAAGGACAAATACCTTTCCCATGTATAAAAAACTTGCCCTCGCCATTGCTTTTTCTCCTCGAATGGAGGCCTTGATTGCTGAAGCCAGAAAATTGATTCAAATTTTTGAAGGGGAGTTGGTTTTAATCCATGTGGGTACCAAGACCCCCGAATTGGAGACTCAGCTGGATGAAATTCTTTCTCGGCATTGCGGAGATTTGCAGCGCATCAAGACGATTTGGAAGGAAGGCAAGCCTGCAAAAACCATCTTAAAAACCTGCGAGGAAGAAAAAGTAGACTTGCTGGTTCTGGGAGCCTTAAAAAAAGAAGGACTGCTCACGTATTACGTTGGTTCGGTTGCCCGTAAGGTAATTCGCAAAGCGACCTGCTCCGTGTTGACCCTAATTGAGCCCAAACTAGAAACCACCCATTTTTCCAAGGTAGTCATCAACGGAACCGAACTAGAAATTACCCCTCGTGTCATCGCTAGAGGTTTAAAATTTTGCCAAGCTGAAAAGTCTACCCAAGTCCATATTCTGAATGAAATCAAAATGTACGGGTTTCAAATGGCCACGGCAGCAGAAGGTACAGAAACAGAGGTAGCAAACACCCGACGAAAATTGGTGCAGGAAGAGATCAACTATGTGCAAGGGATCTTGGATGGCTTAGAACCCACCGATCTAAAAATAAACATCAAGGTGACTGCAGGAAAATGGGCAGTAGAATTGGTACGTTTTTGCGAATCCATTGAATCTGACCTCTTGATTATGGGTGTAGACCAAGGATTTTCGCTTATCGATCGGATCTTCCCTCACGACATCGAGGACGTACTGATCGAGTTGCCGTGTAATTTATTAATCGTCAAATAAGCTAGCGATGGAAAAACTAACCCATAATGAGGTAGTCATGCTATTGCTTCAACTTGCTACCATGCTTGTTTTGGCACGAGTATTTGCCGAAATCGCCAGAAAATTCAATCAGCCCGCCGTCGTAGGAGAAATTCTGGCTGGAATTTTAATAGGTCCCACCATCCTAGGTACTTTTTTTCCGGAAGGCTTTGAATTTCTATTTCGATCCTACCCCATGAGCAATATTGCTTTGGCAGGATACTCTCAAGTGGCAGTGGTCTTGCTGCTATTTATTGCAGGCCTTGAAGTTGACTTAAAATTGGTTTTTTCTCAAGGGAAAAAAGCGCTCAACATTAGTTTCTATGGACTAGTCATTCCCTTTGCTTTTGGCTTTACGGCGCCCTTTTTCTTCGCTGAATTTTTTGGATTTTCGGAAGGAGACAAGCTCCTCTTTTCCCTGTTTATGGGTACTGCCATGGCCATCAGTGCCTTGCCAGTCATCGTGCGAACCTTGATGGACCTCAACCTTTTCAAAAGTAGGATGGGGATGATGATTGTGTCTGCAGCCATGGTAGATGACATCATTGGTTGGATGATCTTCTCGGTTATTTTGAGTTTTATGGGAAAGGAAGCAGGAGGAATAGGAATTGGCTATACCATCCTACTCACCGTTGGATTTACTGCATTCATGGTGACGGTGGGCAAGTCCCTGATCAACCGAGTGCTGCCTTGGATCAACAAACGCTTGGCTTGGCCCGGTGGAATTATTTCACTTTCACTAGCGGCTTGCTTTTTTGCTGCAGCATTTACTGAATTCATTGGCTTACATGCCATTTTTGGTGCCTTTATCATCGGTATTGCCATCGGCGATTCAGAGCACATGACCGAGCGGGCCAAGGAAATTATCCACCAATTTGTGAATAATATCTTTGCTCCCGTGTTTTTTGTAGCCATTGGATTGAAGGTAAACTTCATTGCCAATTTTGACCCTTGGCTGGTGCTTGTTGTGATCTTGGTGGCCTATGCGGGCAAGGTAATCGGCTGTGGCTTTGGTGCGCTTCGAGGCAAACTAGATAAATACGAAGCCTTGGCCATCGGTTTTGGGATGAATGCCCGAGGAGCGATGGAAATTATTTTGGGCTTGATTGCTTTAGAAAATGGACTCATTACCGAGAAACTATTCGTCGCCTTGGTAGTCATGGCCTTGGTGACCTCCATGACTTCGGGGCCTTTGATGCGCTGGGCTATGAACAAGCGAAAAGAGGGATTGGAATAAAATCCCTCAATTTCTAGAACGCAGGGATGCATCTCTTAGGAAAAGAATTTTTATCCGAAATCTTCCGGCTAAAAATTAAACAAAGGGACTATTTTTGGGCTTTTCATAGGAAATAGCTCAAGTAAATGTCTACAAGTAACGCAAAAATAGGGGTCCTATTGGTCAATTTAGGAACTCCCGACAGCACCAAAACGGGGGATGTTCGCAAGTACCTCCGTGAGTTTTTAATGGATGGTCGGGTAATAGACTTTCCCTTCATCCCGCGATGGATGCTTGTCAACCTCATTATTGCACCCTTCCGAGCACCTAAATCTGCCGGTGAATACCGCAAGCTTTGGACCGACCGCGGCTCTCCCCTACTTTTTCATACCCAAGACCTGAAGGACAAGCTCGTTGAGAAGCTAGATCCTAAAAAATACCTGGTGGCCATGGCCATGCGCTACCAAAACCCCAGCATTAAAAAGGCCTTGAATGAGTTGAATAAGGCAAACGTAAAGAAAATCATCGTACTCCCCTTATTCCCCCAATACGCCTCCGCTACCAATGGCTCGGTAATCGATCGGGTGATGGAGATTACGCGCACCTGGCAGATCATCCCCGAAATGACCTTCGTGAGCAATTACGTAGACCACCCCTTGTTTCTTGAAGCATGGGCTGAGCTAGGTCGAGAGGCGATGAAAAAGCACGACTACGACAAGTTTCTCTTCTCCTACCATGGCCTTCCCGAGCGGCAAATCCGAAAAGGAAGTGTGGAAGGACACTGCAAGCTAGGGACTTGTTGCGCTGCCTATGGACTAAAAAATCAATTTTGCTACCGCGCGCAATGCTTCCAGACCACCCGATTGGTGGCTGAAAAATTGGGGCTCCCTGAAGATAAGGTAATGACTTGCTTCCAATCCAGATTGGGCAAAGATCCTTGGATCAAGCCGTATACTGAGGATACCATCAAGGAACTTACCAAAGAAGGAGTAAAAAAAGTACTCGTTTTCTCCCCTGCTTTTGTGGCAGACTGCTTGGAAACCACCGTGGAAGTAGGCGAAGAATACAAGGAGCAGTTTGAGGAGCTAGGCGGCGAGCACTGGGATTTGGTTCCCAGCCTCAACTCCAACGACACCTGGGTAAGGTGTGTGGAAGACCTAATTGTGTCGAGAGCCTAGGGAAATGTACTAAGTACAATGTACCAAGTACGAAGTACCTGCCTGCGGCAGGCAGGCAAGGTACCAAGTAGTTTCAGAGGCGAGAGCCAAGAAATAAGAGATTAGACTAGGAAGCCTGCTGACTTTGAAGACTAGTTTTCCCTACTTCGACATTCCGAATTGGGCGTTCGGTGTTCGACATTAGCTTTAATTTCCGTACTTCGTATCTCGTATTTCGTATTTCCCTTGTCCAAATCCTCCTCCCAAGTCCTCCTTATCCTCGGTGTGGTGTTGATCTCCATCAACCTGCGCACCTCCATCGCTTCAGTAGGGCCACTCATTCCATTTATTCGGGAGGATCTTGGGATATCCAATGGAGAGGCGGGATTTTTAACCACCCTAAGCCTGATCACGTTTGCGATTTTTTCCTTGTTTGCTCCTAGCATTGGGAAGAAGCTGGGTCTTGGAAAAGCCATATTTCTGGGCATACTTCTGCTGGCCCTAGGCGTAGTCATTCGGGTGCAAGGAGGTATTGCCCTACTTTACCTGGGTACAGCCTTGACGGGTATCGGGATTGTGACTGCCAATGTGCTGATGATTCCTTTTTTTAAGGCTAGGATTCCAGAGAAAATCGGTTTGATGACCGCCTTGCTCTCTACGGGAATGTCCTTATTTGCCGCCATCGCTTCGGGAATTAGTGTGCCCCTAGCTCAAGGGCTAGGTTGGGGGTGGAGAGGGGCCCTGCTTTCCTGGGTGGGGGTGATGGTAGTTGCACTCATCGCCTGGATTCCACAGCTATCTCCTCCCAAGTCCAAGGGCAATGCCGAGGTGCTTGAAGGAAAAAATGTCTGGAAATCTACCCTAGCCTGGCAGGTAACCGGATTTATGGGGGCTCAATCCGTGATGTACTTTACGATGATCACCTGGCTACCTGACCTCTTGATTGCCCGTGGCATGGCTCCAGTAAACGCTGGAATGGCGCTCTTCTACATGCAATTGATCTCACTGATCGGTACTTTCTTTGCGCCAAACCTCATGATGCGCCTTCCCCAGCAATCTGGAGTGGTGACAGCGGTAGGGATTGGCTACCTGATTGGCTATTCCGCGCTATTTATCCACAACGAACTGCTTACGATTGCCGCACTTACGGTCATTGGAATCGGGAGCGGAGCAAGCTTGAGCATCGCCTACACCTTGATTTCCATGCGCACAGCAGAGGCGCTGACCACCTCTAGACTTTCTGGAATGGTGCAGTCGGCAGGCTATATCTTAGCCGCTTTAGGGCCCCTTGTATTTGGGATTTGTTTGGATGTATTTGGCAACTGGAACCTGCTGATTTGGATTCTCTTGGCCATGACCTTGCAATTTTTAGTTTTGGGCATCCCCGCGGGCAGAGACCGAAAAATCTAAGGCTAGATTCATCGCATTTTTCTGCCTGCCTCTGCAAAGAAAGCGGTATTTTTGTGCTTCCCATTTCTCATTTCCATGCAAGATATAATCCAGACCCTCGGCATCTCCGACGCCCTATTTGACTACCTGATCATGCCTTTGCTGATTTTTATGGCACGAGTATCAGATGTCTCCATCAATACGCTGCGCTTCATGTTTATGATGAACGGCAAGAAAAACATCGTTCCCATTTTGGGTTTTTGTGAAACCTTGATTTGGCTCCTGGCAATCGGACAAATTTTCCAAAATTTAGATAATCCACTGTCCTACTTGGCCTATGCAGGGGGCTTTGCCATGGGAAATTACATTGGCATGACCTTGGATGAAAAATTGGCTTTAGGACGAGTATTGGTGCGGGTCATCACGCCCCAGCCCCTGCCCACCTTGTTGGAATTTATGAAGGAGAAAGATTACCGGTTTACCAATGTAGGGGGTGAAGGCCGCTATGGAAAAGTCAACTTACTTTTTACGGTGATGAAGCGAGACCAACTTCAGGAATTCATTTCCATGGTAAAAACATGCGATGAAAAGGCCTTCTACACCATAGAAAGCGTGAAGCGCGCGTCTGAGGATGAATTTAATATCATGGACGACAAGCCTAGATTCCGCACTCGCCTCTTCAACCGAGCCCGAACCTAATGAGCAACAGCTGGTTTCAATTTCAGCAGTTCCGAGTAGCTCAAGACCGCTGCGCAATGAAGATCAGTACCGATGCGGTCCTGCTAGGTAGCTTGGTTCAAAGCAATGCTCCTAAGCAAATCCTAGACATCGGAACAGGAACAGGAGTCATCGCCCTGATGCTGGCTCAGCGCTTTCCAGAAGCACAGCTTACTGCCTTGGAACTTGATCCAGAAGCTGCCAGCCAGGCAAGGGAAAATTGTGAACAAAGCCCTTTTTCGGAACGGTTGACCGTCCAGCAAGGTAGGTTTCAAGATTTTCCTGTAGAGCAACGCTTTGATTTACTCGTGAGTAACCCTCCCTTTTTTCCCGATCACCTTCCGACCAGCGACCCCAAGAGACAGCAAGCCCTACACACCGATAGCCTGTCCTTTGAGGAACTCTTACAAAAAGCAAGTCAACTCCTTGCACCTTCCGGTTCTTTCTGGGTGATACTACCTCCTCGGCAAATGCAGGATTTTATTCAATACGGAGCAACTCATGGGTTATTTCCACGTTCTCGAGTGGGCATTCGAGACAGTACTGCCAAGCCCATCCACCGAGAAGTAGTTTGCTTCTCTTTTTCGGAGCCAATAACCCCCACACTTCACGAGGAGCTTCTTCTAAAAAATGGGAACGGCAGCTATTCAGAAAGGTATCAACAGCTGATTTCTGGATTTTTATTGGGGTTTTAACAAAAAAATTGCTCTTTTCTACTTCTATTTCTTCGCGGAACGCCTAAAAAATTGTTCCCGCTACTAAAAACCCTATTTTTGTCAGTTGACTAGACCACTATTCCATGCAAAAACTACGTGCTGCATTTGTTTTTTTAATGCTGTTTGCCTCTTGGTCCTGTACTGAGGAAGAAAACACACCGATTCTTGTATCGACCGAAGATATTTTGTTTGTAGGTGGCGATAAACTTCGCGTCTCGGGCAGACTTCTGACCAATCGAGAGGTTTTCGCCGATGAACATGGCTTTGTCTTTTCTACCGATGCCTCCTTCTCCAGCCCCATCCTGCTATCCTTGGGTGAAAAAAAGGAGCCTGGACGATTTATTGGAGAAAAAAGCGGATTTAAAATCGGGCAAACCTACTTTGTAAAAGCCTTCGCAGAAGTAGATGGCCAACGCTTGGAAGGGCAAGCAGTGGAATTAAAAACACTGACCCCCTCCATCGCAAGTTTTTCTCCTACCTACTCCACAGCCGGAAATGAACTAGTCATCGAAGGCAAAAACTTCCCGGAAGGCACCCAAGTATTCTTTGGCAGCCAGCAGGCCCAAGTACTCAAAAATGTCTTTGAATCAAAAATCACGGTAAAAATCCCCCCTTCAGCTGGACAAGTACTAGTGCCTATCAAGTTACTCATCCAAGGTAAAGAATATACCATCTCCACTTCGTTTGAGTACCAAGCAGGGAAATACACCAAGGTGTCGGAATTTCCAGGCAACCTTCGGATTTACGACAACATCTATTTTTCCAATGGCTCTGGATTTCATGTTGGACTTGGCAAAGTTAGGTCGGGAGAAAATTATCCGAGATTTCAGCGCTTCAATCCTGCTACGGGTACCTGGACCGAAGTAAATTTCCCGGGAAATTCACGTCGCTTTGTATTTGCAAGCTCTAACTACCTAGGTGGAGGAGCCATCGAAACTTCACGAGATGTCTTCAGTTACGATCGTAGTTTCTGGAAAATCAATGGAAGCAGTTTCGAGCGATTGGTTGATCTACCTTTCAACACAAGAGATGCCTTGGCAGTGGATTGGGAAGGGGGTCTGCTTTTGTTTGGAGGACTGGATGGCGCCTCTCTTTTGGTGCGTGCATACGACCCCGTACAACGGACCTGGTCGACCAAAAGAAATGCCCCGATTGCGTTAGGTCGAAATGCAGCTGCGTTTGTTCGAGCTACTCGGGTGATTGTCCTAGGAAGCAACGGACAGGTATGGGAGTATAATCCACCTCTCGACAGCTGGCAACTACTGACTACCTATCCGGGCAACAAAGGCCAAGGGTTCCCCATCTTGGAAGTTATCGGATCAAAAGCCTACATGGGACTATTTAGAGCTACACAAGAACTCTGGGAACTAAACCTAGAGACACTCACCTGGAAAGCAAAGAATCAAATCATTGGCCTGCCTCAAAGCATTACTAGCGGGTATTTCCAGTACAATGGATCCATTTATTTTCTCCGTACTCCAGAAGAATCCGTGGCCGGAAACTTAACCATGGAATTGTACAAATTTGACCCCGACGCGATTTAAGCCTATCCCCATGAAAAAAATAATTCTATTAATCTTTTTAGTAGTTGGGCTTTCGTCCGCCTGGGCTCAAACTCCCGCGGTAAAGCGAGAGGTGGTTGGGCGAGATATTGGCCAGCTGAAAGGCATTAAACTTTCGGGTAGAATCACCGATGAAATCACCGGAGAGGCACTTGTAGGAGCTACGGTTCGGATTCCAGAGCTCGATCTGACCCGAATCACGGATGACAACGGTAGCTTTGAACTGGAAGTGTCCCGTGCAGAGTATACGCTGGAATTTCGGTATGTAGGCTACGAAACCAAAATCTACCCCATCACGGCGGTAGGAGATGCGAGAATCACAATCAAAATGCTTCAAGAGGATTTCACCCTAGATGATGTAGTGATCTACGGCAGTGATCCCGAGAAAAATATCAAATCCACCAACATGGGTGCCGTCACGCTCAGTGTCAATACGATGCGAGAACTGCCTCCATTTATGGGAGAAATCGACATTGTTAGGTCTCTCGCAACCCTTCCTGGCGTCAGTCAAGTAGGGGAAGCCTCCTCAGGACTTAATGTTCGCGGTGGTGGCGTGGATCAAAACTTGATTCAATTTGCGGGTGCCCCGATCTACAATCCTTCGCACATGTTTGGCTTGTTCACTGCCTTCAACCCAGACATGGTCAACGACGTAACCCTCTACAAAGCCGTGGTTCCTGCGCGGTTTGGAGGTCGAAGCTCGGCTATTTTGGACATCCTTCCCAAAGCTGGAAGCGTGGACAAATGGGGCGGAGACTTTATGGCCAGCAACTTCTCCGGAAAGCTCTCCCTCAACGGCCCATTGATCAAAAACAAAGTCTCCATCCTTGGAGGCTTTCGAATCTCCTACATCAACTGGCTGTTGCAATCGTTAAGCAATACCACACTCAACAATTCCAATGCTAATTTTTACGATGGCAATGTGGTGATCAGTGCCCCACTTTCTGAAAACAACGAATTTACCTACAGCTACTACACCAGCTACGACGACTTTGCCTTTGCCTCAGACACCACCATCTCTTGGCAAAACAATGCACATTCCCTACAGTGGAAAAGCAAGCTATCGGATAAACTCAAGCTGGAGGCACTCGGGTTTTACTCGCTCTACGACTATGGAATATTCAACCAATCGGGCCTCAACAACTTTGAAATCAATTCCAACATCAATGACATGGGTGGGCGAACCTTTTTTACTTACAGCCTAAGTCCTACCCAAACCTTTACCGCAGGAGCGGAATTCAAGCAGGTAAGTGTACAACCCGGAGAGCTCGTCCCCACAGGCACCGAGGCGGACCTGCTCCCCAAAAAGGTGCAAAATGAGTTTGGGCGAGAGGCTGCCGCCCACTTCCAGCACGAGCTAGAGCTGGGAGAAAAAATTGGACTAACCTACGGATTGAGGTATGACTTCTACCAATACCTAGGCGCGCGCACCGTACGAACCTATAAAGAAGGTAGTCCAGTATCGGATGGAACAGCCGTTGGGGAAACGAACTACGCCAAAGACGAAGTCATCCAAACTTACGATGGACTAGCACCTCGCGCTTCCTTCCGGTATTCCTTCAACAAGGCTAGTTCGGTGAAGTTGGGCTACAACAAAATGTACCAGTTTATCCACCTCATTTCCAATACTGCGACCATCGCTCCTTCGGATGTTTGGAAACTCAGTGATGGATTTTTAAAACCACAGATTGCCGATCAGTTCTCTTTAGGATATTACAATAACTTCAAAGGAAACATTTTTGAAACTTCCATCGAAGTGTACTACAAAGACCTTCAAAATGTGGTAGAGTACAAGGACGGGGCCAACCTGATTTTACAAAACCATTTAGAAACTGAATTGATCCCTGCGCAAGGGCAATCTTATGGTATGGAACTTTATGTTAAGAAAAACCTAGGCACCTTGACCGGTTGGATCTCCTACACCTATTCCCGATCCTTGAGACGTGTGATTACTCCCTTTGAGGAGGAAAATATCAACAATGGAGCTTGGTATGCTTCCAACTTTGACAAGCCGCATGACCTGACCTTGATTGGTAATTACAAAGTGAGTACCAACACCTCTATTTCGGCCACCTTTGCCTACAGCACCGGTAGACCAATCACCTTTCCAGAAGCAAAATTTGATTTTTCAGGTAACAACCTGGCCTACTTCAATAGCCGAAATCAACAACGCCTTCCTGACTTTCATCGACTAGATTTCTCTGTCAATTTCAAGTTAAAAGGTCAAGGAAAGTTTTTTGATGGCGACTGGACCTTTTCCGTGTTGAATGTCTATGGACGAAAAAATCCATTTTCCATCTTCTTTGACGATGCCGCCAACCAGCCTCCACAGGCCTTCCGATTGGCTCTTTTGGGCATCCCGCTACCAAGTTTAAGTTACGCCATTAGCTTCTAAAAGCCATGTTGAAAAGACTACTCTATTTAATCCTAGTACTTCCAATGGCCTGTGTCGACCCCTATGAGGTGAAGGTGCCGGAAGGAGCACAACTACTAACCATAGAAGGTATTATTTCTACGGGACCAGGACCCCATGCCATTACCCTCACACGAAGTGCCACCTACGGAAGTATTTTTGAAGGACTGATTCGTCCCGTTTCCTTGGCTACTGTAGTCGTCCGAGACAACGAGGGCAATGTCACTTTCCTAACTGAAGGGGCAGATGCCAAGGGAACCTATTTCACCCCTGCCAACTTTTCAGCGAAGGTAGGCCGGTCCTACACCTTACAAATCCAAACCGCCGAAGGGAAGGTATATACCTCAACTCCAGAGCGCGTGGCTGCTGTACCCGCTATCCAATCCTTAAACATAAAGACTGTAACGATTCCTACTGAAGGAAGCAATGTGGTTAAATCTGGCATTCAGCTTCTTGTAGAACTCAAGGATCCTGCAGATGAAAACAACTTTTACTACTGGAAAAACGGCCCTGCGGTCTACATCCTAGAAACCCGACCAGATTTGTTTACTCCACGGCCTTCCCCCGCAAATCCAAACCGGACCCCGCAGCCCAAGGATTGCTGTGTGCAATGTTTCCGTTACGAAGCAAGCAACAACCAGAGCCTTTTTGTGGTCAATGACGACAACTTCAATGGCTTAAGTACCCGCATCCCTGCCTCATTTATCGCAGACGATGGGATTCGATTTGTCAACAAGTTCCGAGTGGACCTGAAGCAATACAGCATCTCCCAAGGAGCCTATCGATTCCTTCGCTTGGTCAAGCAGCAAGCGGAAATCTCTGGTTCCATTTTTGACCCTCCTCCAGCAAACTTGCGTGGCAACATGATCAGTTTGGATAATCCTGATGAAGTAGTGCTAGGGTACTTTATGGCAGGAGGCGAAACCTCCAGACGAATCTACATTGATAAAAATGACTTGACCTACAAGCAAGGTCGAGCAATCATTCCAGACGATTGCCGCGTCATTTCTGGAGCATTTATCGATCCTCCAGCAGATTGGAAGCCCTAAAACAAAAAAGACCAGCGTGCTGGTCTTTTTTGTTTTAATTTCTTGTAAGGGAAGAAGACAAGGTTTGAAATTTAAGGAGGGAGAGCCGTGAACTGTTGACGGTTGACTGTGGTCAATTTTAATCCACCACCCGCTCCTCAAATCGAATTCCCTCCTGTTCCAAGGCCTCTAAAATCGGGAGATACAATTCCGGTACCACAGGAAGCTGAAGCCCTCGTAGGGAAATTTTACCCTTCAAAAAGAGGTCCACGGCAATTGCTAGCGGCAAGCCAACCGTCTTGGCCATAGCGGTATAGGTCGCGTCTTGCCCCTCTTGAACCAAACTGGAAATCACCTTTTTGATCCCCTTTTGGGTTTGAATCTCAAACTGATGTTGCATTACAATCAGGTCCCGATCGGCTGGCTGAAGGGACCAATGTGCCTCCAAAATGGCCTGCAACAATTGTGCTGGGCTGCCTTCGCTAATTGGGAGTGGAATGGCCTCAAATAGCCCCAACCATTGCAACTTTTCAAAGGTGGGAAAGTCTAAATCTGGAATTACTTCTGCTAATTTTTCCTCAACTGTGAGCTGATCAGACCAGGGAAGAAAGGTATTCAAAAACTGACGGTAGGTACTGCCAAGAGGTAACTGCAACACGGCAGCATCGTCTGTCATCCCTAGCTGTACAAATACATCCCAAGCCTTGCAGAATCCTGCCCGTCGAAGTGTCCCACGAAGGAGGGTGTCAACCCGCTCCAATCCATAAATTGCTTGGTAGTTCAAAGAGTCCCGATTAGGGTAGCCATCAAAATCCCCCAAGCCAGGAAAATGGATGGTTTCTATCCTCTTAAATAGCTTCTGGTAGGGAACCAATTTCACTTCCCCGTGATCGATAAACTTAGAGGTGCCTTGGCCAGCAAGTACCACATTCCGAGGGTTCCAGGTAAATTTGTATTTCCAGGGATTGTCTTCACTTTCAGGAGCCAGCAAGCCTCCACAATAGGACTTGAAAGAGCGAATTACTTCTCCATTGGCTTTTGCCTCATGGATGATTTTCAAGGCAGACATGTGATCAATTCCAGGGTCTAACCCACATTCATTGAGAAAAAGAAGCCCTTTGGCTTCAATCTCAGACCGCATAGATCTCAGCGCTTCACTTTCGTAAGAGGCAGTAAAAAAATGTTTGCCCAACTCCAGGCAGTCCCCAGCGACGATGGGATGAAGACCAGCAGGGAGCATGGATATTACAACATCCGCTTGTTCAATTAATTGCCGCCGGGAATCCTGATTATCTAAATTCACTGCCACAGCCTGGGTATGGCTTCGTCCCTGGAGTTTAGCTGCTACCTGGCTAGGCTCCAAATCGGCAACTAGGAGCTGCCGGTCACCCTGAGCACAGGAGTCGGCCAGGTAATCAATCAAATAGCTGGAAGATTTTCCTGCTCCAAAAATCAAGATGGTGGACATGGGCTTGAAAATAATAGGTTAAAGTTGCCCCTTTTTTTTGGGGCGAAAAAAGGAAGGTTAAAGAATTAAGGAACATTTATGTACTTTAATCGTTCGTTCCTATCCAAACCAATACTGCTTGTGAAAAAAATTACCGATACAATTGAGTTGGAAGAACTCACTTTTTCTGAATTGGATCCCCGAGATGCCGCCTTACTTCAGCGGGCACAAGAAATTTCAACGAAGGCATATGCCCCCTATTCCAAATTTCAGGTAGGTGCAGCGGTTTTGCTCGCCAATGGTGAAATCTACCAATCTTCAAATCAAGAGAATGTAAGTTTCCCTGTGGGCACCTGCGCGGAACGCTTGCTATTGGGCTATGTGGGGGCCAACTTCCCGGAGCAGGCTCCCCAAAAACTTGCCATTGTGGCACGGCGCGAGGGAGAGATCGATTGGGCGGGTGTTTCTCCTTGTGGCATGTGTCGGCAGGCGATCAATGAGACCGAAAATCGGTACCAAAGCCCAATAACCATCTTTTTGTTGCAACCCAAGGGAGTAGTACTTCGATTCCAAGGGATTCGCCACTTGCTCCCACTCAAGTTTGACGATCTCCACAGTTAAGCGTGAAAAAATCCATTCAATTTTCATACGAAGCCTCGTATTTCTTGTCCCATAAACCCACCGGAAAGGAAGAAGCCATTTGGATTGTCCTGCATGGCTATGGGCAACTGGCAGAATTTTTTATTCGAAAGTTTATTCCCTATGCTTCGGAAAAAAGGCTCTTCATCGCTCCTGAAGGCACCAATCACTCCTACCTCAAGGATTTTCAAGGTCGGGTGGGCGCAAATTGGATGACGAGTTACCAGCGGGAAACTGCCATTGCCAACAACCACCAGTACCTAAATCGAATGATGGAGGAGGTCCTATCCGCCTTCGAACAGGCGCCGCGTTTTCATGTCCTAGGATTTTCACAAGGGGCAGCAACCGCCACACGCTGGGCCAGCCAATGGGAAGGTAGCCTTGATTCACTTATTCTTTGGGGAGGAGGATTTGCACATGACCTTGTGCTGGAAGTAGCAAAAGAAAAATTTGCTTCGACTGAGGTAATTCTTGTCCATGGACTGGAAGATGAGTTGGTCACTGAGGAAAGTAAGAAACGTCAGGAGGAGCTTCTTTTGGAACTCGGCAAGCCGCTAAACGTGCTCACTTTTTCTGGAGGGCATGAAATAGACCCAAAAACAGTGGAAAGAATTATAAATCAAGGGTTTTAGGCTTATTTTTTTTGGTAGAACTTGCATTTTTTAAAACAATTTGTTGAACTTTCGAACTGTCGTACTTTTAAAATATTTGAACTCCATCCATGCTTTCGCTTACTGAAAAAGAGGTAGATCTAATTGCTACCCAATTGCTTAAAGGCAATGTGTGCTTCTATCAGGTTGACAAGAAAAAAATCCATCACTTGCCTGACGATGAAGATCACTTCAACTACGACTTAACCCCTGAGGAGGAAGATATCCTCGATGAAATCGAAGATCAACCAGACAATTTTGCTGAGTTTACCAGGCTTGAACCATCCCAAGAGCACCAGTTGATGCAGGACTTTGTGGATCGCAGAGTCAAAGAACGGACTCTTGCAGAGGATCTAGTGAGTGCACTAAGCAATCCCAAGGCTACTACGGCCTTCCGCTTTCTGCTGGATGGCTCCAAATACAAGGAGGAGTGGGCAGAGTTTCTCCGCGGTAAATACCACGATTGGATCAAGGAACAAGTAGACGCCTTCAACTACGCCGAAGACTAATTCCCAACCGCTCCAAGATTAACCATCTGGAGCGGTTTTTTTTAGGTCTTGTTGACTATATTCAATTCGTCAATCGGATTGATCTTACCATGAAAAAATTATTCTTTTTCATCCCGCTTCTTTTAGTAGTACACCTGATTCAAGCCCAAACTTGGGACTGGGGTGGACCATTGGATCCCCTCCAAGCCAAGTTTCAAATCCAACAATACCGACTTGAGCTTGAAATTTTTCCAGAAACGAAGTCCATTGCAGGACAGTCTACCATCACCTTTTCGGCCACTGAAAAGCTCGATACGCTACGGTTTCAATTGATTGACCAATACCGAGTACATAAAGTACTCATGTATGGAAAAGAAGTTGCTTTTTCCCAGAAAAATGACCTCTTGGACATCCTACCCATAGACTGCACCTGCAATCAGGTTCAGATTTTCTATGAGGGGCCGACCCCGATAGCGCAGAATCCACCTTGGACAGGTGGGTTTACCTGGGAAAAAGACCAGATGGGTAGGCATTGGATGGGA
>JACCDW010425345.1_pt1 | contig 18669 bp, 14 predicted proteins | sample 7449781 | NCBI WGS metagenome assembly JACCDW01 (sample SAMN15323449, study PRJNA562643) | freshwater metagenome | isolation source: river surface water | place: USA:Blue River Watershed | collected 2017-08-18
TTCGGCAATCAAATGTTCATTGTGACCGGTGACGCTTCCGGCGCGAATCGTTCAGCAATGACGAAAGGCGCCTTGAACTTTTACGTCATTATCAAAGAAGAACTTCAATTGCCGAAGACGGCTTTCAAGGTTCCTTCGGTCAACCCTTCAATCAAGAATTCACGGGTTCTTTTGAATTCGATTCTTGAAAAACACCCGGACTTTCAGATTGACGCGTCTTGTCAATTCTTGATTCACGACTTGCAGAACGTCGAAACAAGCGACGACGGCAACATTGACAAAAAGAAAGACGCGAATCTCACTCACTTACTTGATTGCTTGCGTTACTATCTTTGGACGTTTCACAATGACTTCGTCAAATATTTGAAGCCTTGATTCTTTGAAGAAATTCGTATCTTTGAAGCAATCAAAACATTCAAAAAATGTCAAAAAAACTTGAACGCTGCGTTGCTTCCGTAATTAAACAAGGCAAATCAGAATCTTCGGCTTTTGCTATTTGCAACGCGTCAATCAATGCAGCAAAAAAAGCAAACCCAAAAACACGAAAAAAATGAAACTATTCAGACGACAACAACAAAAAGAATCCGTCAAACATTTGACCGGGTCAATCATTCCTTTGAAGAAAGTCTTCACCGATTCGCGCGGCGTTGATTGGTTCGAATATGAAAATCCTTTGACAATGCCGGCAAAGCGTGCAATCGCCGCCGAAGTTGCAACGCGGTTCGCTTCAATGAATGTCACAAAGGACGTTTTGAAGCAAACAATCGAACAAATGAAGCAACGCGCCAACGCCGGGAACATCGTTGAATTGTTCGCAATTTTGAACGAACTTGAATTTCGCCTTGACTTTTTAGGTGAAGAAGAAACATTGATTGAACTTGCGGCTTGTTATTTCATTGAAGACGGCGAAAATGAAGCCGAATTCAATGAAGTTATTCGCAAGAAGAAAGTCGAATTGTTCAAAACAAAACCCGACCTTTTCGATTTTTTTGTTCAAAGGGCGTTCGAACTCACAATCAACTTTTCGAATATATCCGAAGCCGATATTCTCGACTATTTGAATCGCAACGCCCTTCAAAACGAAAGCCTTTTGCGCTTTTTGCGTCAAGCGAAATCGGGAACTACGTTGACGAAATAAACTACTTGAATCAAATCATTTGTGAAAATAAAGTGACCGAAATGAAAGCCCTTGAAAGTTTGAACGTTGACGAATACTATCAGACGCTTTCAACTTACGTCCGAATCATTGAAGAAAAGAACGAAGCGATTGAAGGCAACAACAACAAGCAAAACGATAATCAAACCCGGCGCAAGTTGGGTTCTTAAACTTTAAGAAATGGCAGTCAAAAACGTATTGTTCAAAATCCAAGCGGAAACCGCCGGGCTTCGAAAAGAACTTGAAGCGGTCAAAGCACAAATCGCCGGCGTCGGAAAAGCAACCGACGACACTACAAAGAAAGTCACGCTTCTTCAACGAACGCTTGCCGGTGCCGCCGCCGCTTTTGGTGGCGTTCAAGTTGCAGCCGCCGCGCTTGATTTTGGCAAGGGCGCAATCAAAGCCGTCGCCGATTACGAAAGCCTTCAAATTTCATTCGAAACTTTTCTCGGTTCAGCCGACAAAGCAAAACAAGTTCTTGCAGACCTTGAACAATTTTCAATTGCAACGCCTTTCACACCCGAACAAGTCAACAACGCCGGCAAAGCGCTTCTTGCTTTCGGCGAACCCGTTGACCAATTACAAGACAAACTTCGTCAAATCGGTGACGTATCAAGCGCAACCGGGAAGGACTTCAACGAATTAGCGGTCATCTACGGAAAAGCCCGCGTTGCCGGTACACTTTACGCCGAAGACATCAATCAGTTAACCGAAGCCGGCGTTCCTATCATTCAAGAATTTGCCAAAGAATTGGGCGTTTCAGAAAATCAAGTCAAAAAACTTGGTTCAGAAGGAAAGATTTCTTTCAATGTTTTTGAAAAGTCTTTCGCAAATTTGACAACCGAAGGCGGGCGATTCTTTGGGTTGACCGACAAACTTTCGCAATCAACCGCCGGACGGATTTCAACCCTTGAAGGTAACTTTGAACAATTGAAGCGTTCAATCGGTGAAGGCTTGCTTCCGGTTTTTGAATTTCTTTTGAACGCCGCCTTGAAGACAATTGACGTCTTCGCAGCGCTTCCCGGATTCTTCAAAGAAAACGCCCGTTCGATTCTTTTCTTGTCGGGAATTGTTGCCTTTTACGTTGGTCAAAAGAAAGCCGAACTTCAAGCCGAATTGATTTCAAACGCGCAAAAGTTGATTTCGGCGGTTCGTGACCGGGCGGCGGCGGTTGCAACCGGTTTAAGAACGGCGGCAACAAGGGCGGCGGCGGTTGCAATGAATTTGTTCACCGGTGCAACAACCGCTTCGGCGGTTGCAACGCGTGCAGCAACGGCGGCAACAACCGGATTCAATACGGCTTTGAAGTCGAACCCTATCGGCTTGATTGTTTCAATATTGACGACCGCGCTTGCGTTGTTTAGTGACTACATTTTTGCAGCCGACGACGCGGCGCTTTCAACGCAACACTTGACAATCGAACAACAAGCGCTTGCAAGTTTCACCGAAATAATGAATCGACAAGTTGCCGAAGAAAAACAAGAACTTGACAACCTTTTCGGGGCTTTAAGAAACACGAACAAAGGTTCAAAAGAAAGGTCGGAACTTATCAGCGAAATAAATTCGAAGTACGGAACAACCTTGAAGAACCTTTCAGACGAAAAACTTTTCGTCGAACAACTTGACAAGGCTTATCAAGATTTGATTGTTCAGATTAAGCAAAAAGCCGCACTTGAAGCAAAACAAAAAGTTTTGACCGACGTAATCGCGAAAGAAGTTCGGGCGCAACAATTCCTTGAAAATTCACTCGGAAAATTCGCTTCGGCTTTTACGGCTGACGTTTTCGGCGGAATTGGTAGGTCAAGCAACGAAGCCTTGAATAAACTTTACGACAACCTTGACGCGACAACAAAAGCAAGGGTTGACGAAGCAATCAAAAAATCAGCCGCCGCAAAAAACAAGATTCAAACTGAATTCGCCGACGCGCCCGCTTTGAATAGACCAAGTGAAGAATTCATTCAACAACAAGGCGAACTTGCCGCCGGCGGAATTGGTGACGCAACAAATCCGTTCTTGCAATTGAGCAAAGACGAAGAAGAAGCAATGAAGAAAAGAAGCGAAGAATTGGGCTATCAAATTGACGCTTTTGATTTTTTCCTTGAACAATATTCGGAAGCAAGCGCCGCGATTGCCGCCCTTGATAGTAAGTATTTCAAAGAATTGTCAAACATCGGCACCGGAAGCGCAAGGGTCGGAAGCGAAACGCAAAAGCAAGCCGAAAAGTTAGCCGAAGACCGAAAAAAACTTTTCCTTGATTTGCTTCGTGAAATTGAAAAGTTGAATCTTGAACTTGAAAAGCAACCGGCTTCATTCATTACACCAAAGACCAAAGAAGAAGAAATTTCAAAACTTCGTGAACTTTTAGCCGCGCGCAAGAAAGAAATTGATTCAGACCTTGACAATCGCGTCAAAGACGCAAAAGCCGCCGGGACTTTGACAACTGAAATCGAAAAGCAATTTGATGAAATCAGAAAAAAGCAAAAAGAAATTGCGACAAATGAAACCGAAAACGCAATCACAAACATTGAAAGAAAAGCCGCGCTTGACCGGGCGAAAACGTTGAACGACATCAACAACACCAACAACGCGATAACGCTTGAAAATATGGTTCAAAACACGAAGGAACTTGAAAAAGAACGTTCCAAAATGTTGAAAGAACTTGCCGTTGCCAAAACACCGGAAGCCCGAACCGCATTGAAAGAACAACTTGACGAAAACTTGCTTGAAATTGAAGCAAGCCTTGAAGACGAAAAGCGCGTTCGAATTGCGGCAATTGAAGAACAACGTGACTTTGATTTGCAACAAGAAGGGTTGACCGCCGAAGAAAAGAAGTTGATTCAAAAGAACGCCGAACTTGAAATCTTGAAAACGCAACAAGACTTCGCCGACCGGTCAATCGCAATCGCCGAAGACGAAGCCGACCGCAAAAAGAAAATCAAAGAAGACGAAAAGGCGGCAATAATTAACGGAATTGAACAAGTCGGTCGCGAAACTTTGAACGCAATCAACGCGGTCATTGCTGCAAGAATTCAAGAAACCGAAAGCGCAATCAGCGGACAACAAAAGCGCGTTGACGCTGCAAAAGAAATCGCCGAAAAAGGGAACGCCGAACTTCTTCAAATCGAAGAGGAACGCCTTCGCAAATTGAACGAACAAAAGGCGCGTTTCGTTCGCCAACAACAAGCGCTTGCCGCGATTGAACTTGTCGCGAATTCTTCGGTTGCAATCGCAAAGGCGGCGGCGGAAGGTGGCGCGGCGGCACCTTTCACAATTGCGGCGACATTGATTGCACTTGCCGCCGGATTGGTTCAAGCAAGGGCGCAAGCAAGGGCGGCGGCTTCATTCGCAAAAGGTGGCTACACCGGTGACGGCGGCAAATATGACGAAGCGGGCGTTGTCCACAAAGGCGAATTCGTAATCACAAAAGAAAAGACGCGTCAATTCAGACCCTTACTTGAAGCGATTCACGCCGGACGTGACCCGAAACTTGCTTCAAACTTGAATCAAAAAATCATTGTCATCAACAATTCAACAACCGACGCAAGGCTTGACCGAATTGAAAAGGCTATTCGCGAACAAAAGGGCTTGACCCTTTCAATTGACGAACGCGGTATCAATGGAATTGTTTCGCGCCTTCAATACAAAGACCAAAGAATCAGAAATAAAGCAAAATGAATTCACCTATCAAAATTGAAATCAACGGCGTCTTGATTACGGGACGAATTGACGGGACTGAATCGTTCGAAGTGACCCTTCGCGAAAATGACCAAGACGGAACAATCGCGAAATCGTTTTCTTCTGAATTGACCTTTTATGACGACGGCTATAATATTTTGAAGACGTTCTTTATTGACGACCCGAACGGCTTTGCGAATTCGGTTGACGTGAAGGTCTTTGACGATTGTTGTTTGAAAGAAGTTTTCAAGGGCGTCATCAAGGGCGATTCAATTGATTGGTGCGAACCGGGTTGCTATATTTCAGCGAATATCGTCGAAGAAAAGCCCGAATTGAATTGCTTAAAAAGTACAATAATTTGGGACAATCACGCCGGATTCTTGAACGTTGACCGCCCGGCAATTCGTTATTGTATTGAAAACCGCCCGGCTTTCATTCAATTCGTTATTGTTTGGCTTGCTTACATTGTCAACGCGGTTTTGTTTTCCCTTTTGGTTCCGCTTCTTGTAGTTGTTGCGGTTCTTTCGGGCATTGTTTGGCTTGTTTGTACAATTGCTTGCGCTTTACCCGGCACCGATTGCACACAAAGCGATTGCAACGATTCGAACTTTTCGAACCCGGTTGAAGCGGTTGAACAACTTCTTGAAGCCTTTCAAGAAGTTCGTGAACTTGTTATTCCTTGCGGGCGATTTCACCCTTCGGCGCTTGTTCGCGATTACATTCAAAACGTTTGTGACAAGTGCGGCTTGACCTTTCAAAGTTCGATTCTGAATGACCCTTCTTCGCCGTATTATTACACCCTTCTTTTTTCGGCGCAAGTTCACAAAGGACGCAAGCGCAACGAAACAAACTTCACTTTGATTTCTGAAAACTTGCCCGTTGAAACGCTTGAAACTTTGATGAACAACGTCTTGAAGCCAACGTTCAACGCGAATTTTTGGGTCGTTGGGAACACTTTAATCTTCGAAAGAAAAGACTATTTCACCGGCGTTTCGGTTTGGGTTGACGCTGAACAACTTTACAACGACGGGCGAATCATTGACAACAAAGTTTGTTTCAGTTGGCAAGACCGCGAAAGGTGGGCTTTCGGTCGCTTTGAATATCAACCCGACGCGCAAGACTACATCGGCAACGAAGCGAACCCAAGATTCAACGACATTGTTGACTTCAACGTTCCTTATTCGCCCGCGCAATCCGGGCAACTTGAAGTTCAATTGCCTTTGTCGGCTGCACGCTTTCGCGGTGACGGAATTGAACAAGACGTTTATGACTATTTCGCTAACGTTTTGGGCGGCGTTGTTGATTGGTTTTTCGGTGGCGTTTTTAGTCAATCTGAAAAATATTTGCTTTTGAACAATGACACGGCTTTCAATTACAAGTTGTTGATTTGGAACCCGTCAACCGGCGGCACCGAAGCAAGGATTCAAAACTATTATTCTGACGCTTTTTGCGGCGGTTCCGTTAGTTATGGCGAAGGCTATATCGGCGAAGACGACCGCTTCAATTATCCGTTTTGGTTCCGGGAAGGGTTCAATAACAATTTGTATTCGCTTTTTCACTACATTGACGACCCAAGAAACCCGCTGACAAAGCAATTCGATTTCAACTTTCAATTCGAATTTGATTGCGCTGAATTCGAATCTTTCGACTTCACAAAATCGGTTCGCCTTATCAAAGCCGGTTCGCCCGCTTTCGGTATCGTCAACGAAGTGAAGGTTGACTTTGCGAAAAGAATCATTTCAGTTTCGGGAATTGTTTAACTTTGTACAATGGCAAGAAAAATTCAAATAACTTCGTCACAAATAGTTCAAGACGTTTACAATCCGGCAAGTTCAAACAATATTCTTTGTTGTACTTGTCAAGAAGTATTGTTCACGGCAATGAACGTTCACAATACAATCTTACGCGTTGACGCAATTGACGGGCTTGACGGAATCGCCGGGTCGCATTTCACCGGTTCACTTTTAGAAATCAACGGCAATCCGCCGACGTTCCCGGTCTTTTTGAATCCGGGTCAAACGTTCACTTTTCTTGTTGAAATTTGTTGGGCTTCGACGGGTTACGACGGCTATATCAAACCGACTTTCAGCACAATTGAACACGGGCTTGAACCGGTTTATTATGTTCCTTTAAGTTGCGTTGACCCTTCGACTTTTATTTCACCGCAGCCGATTGACTTCGGTTCGGTTACTTACGGCGGTTCGGGTTCGCAAAACGTCACAATCACAAACACCACAATCGGCGCTTTTGATTGGGAAGTTGTCGCCGGATTTTGTGAAGGTCACAATTTCATCTTTTCACCTTCTTCGGGAACATTGCCGGCGGGCGCTTCAACAATTTGCGTCATCACTTGGACACCTTCATCAATTGACGAAGTTCTTCAATGTTCTTTCTTGTTTGGATTTTGCAAGACGCCGGACATTCGAATCGAAGTGACCGGAATATCAACGCAAGATTGTTCTTGCCTTTGTTGTAATCAAGTCACAATCGGCACCGAAAACGGGCTTCTTCGTGACGTTGACGGGCTTTGTGGAACAAGTAAACTTGTCACTTCAACAATTGCAGACAAAAAATTGATGAAGTTCGAATTCACCTATCAAAACGGAATTTCGGACGGCGTTCAATTTTGGTTCAACCCGATTTTGTTCGCTTTTGTTTGCGATTTTTCGGGCGTTCTTGCGCCGCCTTCGGTTGCTTGGTTCATTGAATATGACAACACAATGACCGACGGCGTCGCGATTCCTATGACCTTAATCGGCGCCGGAAGCAATTCTTTGAATCAATTGAATTTCGAAGTTTTCTTCACACCGACAAACGCTTCGGCGGGCGAATTTCAAATTCAATTTAACTTCTTTTTGATTGCAGACTTTGAAACGCTTATCAACGCAACGACATTCGCGAACAATATCAAATTCAAGCGCAACGTTGCAACTTCTTTGATTGATTGGGCAAACACTTTGCCGTCGGTTTACAACGCGAACAAAAGGCTTTGTTCAATGATATATTTGAAAGACCCGAACGTTCTTGTTGACGGCTTGCCTTTTGAATGTATTGAAACGAATTCAATCAAGTTTTCGGCGCGTTGGTTCAATAAAGGACTATACAACGGAACAAGCGAATTCAATTCGCCTTCATTTCAATTGACCCGGTCGGTCGGTTCGGTCACGAACTTTTCGACAATCGAACAAACGAAAGTCACTTTTCAAGTGACGATTCCGTCAATTTACGGCGGCGCTTCGGGAATCATTTTGCAAATGTTTGACGAAACACAATTCGACAATTCAGTTGATTTCTTGACGAATTACGATTCAAGCCGCGCGCAAATTTTGAACGTCGGCGTTTCGGGAATCATTGACAACAATTTCAATTCGCCTTCAACATTTGCGAACATTGCGCCGAACGTTTGGGAAGTGACTTGCTTCGTTGACACTTTAATCAATCCGGGTTCAACTTATCGAATTGCTGCGGTTGTTTATGGCAATGACACAATCACCGCAAACACTTTCTTGTCGGAACCGATTCAAGTGACCCAAGAACCCGACCCGGATTGCAATTGCACGCCGAAAGTTACAAGTAACTTTGACCAACTTTTTCAAAGTCAAGCGACGGATTGTTTGCAGCCCGCACCGAAAGAAAGAATTAAACACCGATTGACGCTTGATTCGGGTCAATTCAAAGATTGTCTTGACAATTGGGGCGCTTTGCTTCCGGGCGTGAATTGGCGCGACTATTTGAAGCGAATCACTTTGACAATTTACAAGCGTGCAAACGCCTTCCCTTCGGCGCTTCAAACGACTTTCTTTGTTTATGCGCAACACGTTTCAAACCGCGTCGCCGGTTTTCCTTTTGGGTGGCAAAACTTGAACGACTTGATTGTTCAAGATTCCGGAAGCGCATTGATTGAAACGTCTTTCTTGACCCGCGTTCGTTGGGAAAATTCACCTTTCAGCGGGCAAGTTCTTGTTGCACCTACGGCGCAATATATGAACCGCACAAACGCGGGCGCTTTGGCTGCGACTTACATTTCAACAAACGCCGTTGTTCAATCTTGGATTGAAGAAGACGTCTTCTTTGAATATCGCTTCGAGTTCGACTTGTCTTCGGTCTTTGGCGCCGGTTACGCTTGGAACATTGTTGACGCCTTCAAAGTGAACGCGATTGATTTTGAACCCGACAATTCGGGCTTTGATTCAATTATCACAAACGCAACAATTGAAGGCTTTTCAATTACGTCGGAAGTTTGGCAAACAATTGAAGGGACTTTTTGCCCGAATGATTTTTCTTCGATTCGCGTGACCTACAATTCAACCGAAGAAGGCGACTTCGTTTTCTTTTTGGAAAAGGCGCCTTTCGGCTTGCCTTACATTCAAGAATCGGAAGTCAACGCGTCGCCTTTCGGAATTCCTTTGATGTCAATTCCGGGCGTGACTTATCAAGATTCAGTCTTTGACGGGACACTTCAAGCCGTCATTCAATTCGACCCTTCCGTTTTCACCGGATTGACCGAAGTCAATATTTGCGGCTATATTTCAACACCGCCGGCGGTTCTTGTTTGTGAATATTTTCAAAACGTTTTTTGTCAAGCGGGAAGTTCGGCTTTCACTTGCGCTTCTTTGGGCGGTGGCTTTATGACTTTGACGGCAACAAACGCTTCAAATGGGCGTTATCGTCAATTCGGAATTGATGACGGCGTTCTTGGTTATCCGGTTCCGGGTTCAACTTACGTCGTTGAATATTCTTGCAGCACACCGCCGACAAAAGTTGTCAATTTTTGGGCGGGCTTGGACACGGCAAGAACGCCCGACTTTGTTATTCCGATAGGGGCAACAAGCGGAACGATTTCTTTTGTTTGGGGCGGTTCCGACACAATCGGCAGAATTTACGCAAAACTTGGAACAAGCGCGACGAATTACACGGGCGTAATAACTTTACGATTCGGAACGGCGGCTTGTCCGTAAATTTATTAAATTTGTGCAATGGCTGAACTTTTTGAACCTTATCAGATAGGCAACGCGGTTTTTTGCGATATGACGCCCGAATGTTCTTTTCCCGAACCGAATTCGCGCGTTCTTTGTAGCAACTTGAAGATTCTTTGCGGGGGTTCTGACGATTGTGAATTCACAATTGTCAACAACGGCTTGATTCTTTGCGATTGTTCCGATTCTTGGAATTGCAACCTTTGCGCGAATGATTCCGCTTTTTGGATTCCTTTTGAATCCGGCGACACTTTTGACTTTCAGTTTCAACAACCCTATCAAATCAAAGACAACGCGAAGTTCTACGGGTGGACTTATCCGGGACTTGCTTCGCCTTTTGATGAAGGTTTTTGTTCGTTTGAAATCTTTTCTTGTTGTAATGATGAAGCGATTCGCGTTTCAGAAGTTGAACTTTTTGAATCATTGTTCACCGACGCTTTTGTCGGCAATTACACTTCAACGGATTACGCCGGCAACGAATCAGAAAATTCAATTCAACAAATACGTTTTGACCTTGAAGCAATCGCGAACCTTGTCTTTCAACAAACCGGCGATTCTTGTTTCTATTTCAAATTTTGTTTTGCAACCGGTGCAAACCCTTTGCCCTATGTTCGCAAAGGCGGCGTCGTTTGCTTTTGTTCGGAACCTTTCAAGGCTATTCCGTGCAGCAATGGCAAAAAGTCGGTTCTTGTTGAATCAACCTACCCGTTCAAGGATTGCTTCGGGCTTTACTACGGAACAAATTCTTCGGCTTATTGGGGTTCGGCGTTTCAATATTCAAACGCGGTTCGCGTTCCCGGCGCTTTTGAACAAGACAACTTTGACATTCAAAAGCAAATCGTCAACACTACTTTGAAGACAACCGGGTCGCAACTTTGCGAAAATTGGACGCTTCGAAGCCAACACGCGCCGCAACGTTTTGTTCGCTTAATCGCAACAATCTTCGCCGGGCGTGAAGTTTATATTGCCGGCAAAGAATATCAAGTTCAAGGCGAAATCGCAAAGAATAACGAAATCGGTTCGCATTGGTATTTTGAAGCAAAAGCCGAACGCTGCGAATGTTCACAATCTTTATCTTGCAAATGATGACAATTGAAGAAATCAACGGCTTGATTGCCGATAAAAAGTTCAAACCGAAACACTTCGACAAGTGGGTTGAAGTTCGTGAAAAAATGTTTGTTCACACGCGCGGAACGAATCCGGGCGACATATTGACCCGACGCCGTCCGAATGAAGACCCGGACGCTCACAAATATCGTCTTTCAATCTATGAACCTATCACAAAGGGGTCAATGACAAGGGCGATTGATAAACTTTTCAGAATCTTTCAGAACGCGAACTTTTCGATTCAAGTTTCTGACGAACTTTCGGCATATTTGAACGAAAAGAAATTCGACGGGCAATTCTTTTATTCCTTCATTCAAAAGTTCATTGTTCCCAAAATGATTGAAGACCCGAACGCTTGGCTTGTTTGGATTCCGACCGGTGAAGGTCTTATTGACCCGACGCAAAAAGTCGAAGTCGAACCGGTCTTGATTGATTCAGACGAAATCAAATTCTTGTCGCGTGACGCGATAAGTTGGGAAGCCGAAGGCGCGAAGTCTTGGGTCACTAAAAACGGCAAGCAAGTTCAAGAAGGTGACGTATATTTCACCCTTACAAAAGAAGGCTTTTATCGTCACACGCAATTCGGCAACGACCGCGACCGCAAATTCGCAGTTGAAGAAATCTATTTTCACAATATCGGTTCAATTCCGGGTTGCGTTTTGGGCGGCGACCAAACACACGAAAGATATTTCGATTCTTATTTCAGCGCCTTTGTTCCGTTCGCAAATGAAGCGATTCGTCAATATTCAGATTGGCAAGGCGTAATGACAACAAGCGCGTTCCCTTATCGCGAAGAAGTCGCCGAAACTTGCGACGCGCCGGGTTGCCGTGAAGGTCTTGTCTTCAATACTGAAACCGAAGAATCAGAAAGTTGCAAAAAGTGTAAAGGAACCGGGCGAATCGTTTCGCGTTCACCTTACGGCGTTTTTTTACGCGAAAAGGGAAGCGCAGCGTTTGGCACCGATACGAATTCAAGCGACCCGCTTATTCGCTTTATTTCGCCCGACGTTGGAATCATTGAATATTCGGGCAAGGCTTGGGAAGTATTGTTAAAGAAAGCCGAAGAAGCGCTTCATTTGAACACAATTGACGAAGCCCAAAGCGGAACGGCGAAAGAAATTGACCGCGAAGATTCATTCGCGCAATTGACCAAGATTTCGAACAACCTTTTCGACGAAATCATTTTCAAGTCTTTGATTTTTATTGAAAAATATCGGAACGTTAACGAACCGAAAGACCCGGTCATTGTCAAGCCGATTTCTTTTTCAATGAAGACCGAAGGCGATTTGATTGACGAAGTTTCAAAATTGACCGACAAGAACGCGCCGGTTGCTTTTCTTGTTGAAGCAACGAAAGACCTTGCGAAAAAACGCTTTTCGGGCAACAAATCAACTTCAAGAATCGTTGAAGTTCTTGTTTCATACGACCCAATTTATCACTTGAAGGCGTCTGACAAAGCCGCACTTGTTGCAGCCGGAACGATTAAGAAAGAAGACCTTTTGAAATCGCTTTTCGCTTACAAAGTTTTGATGAAGTTACTTGCTGAAAACGGAACCGAATTGCTTGAACTTGGATTGAATGAAATTTTCGCCTTGATTGACGAAGGAATGAAGCCGATTTTCGAAGCGAACATTCCGAAGCAAGTCATTGACCTTTCGGGCGGGCAAGAATTCGGAATCAATCAAGAAGTTCTTGCCAAAGAAGCCGAAGCAAAAGCGAACTTGAAAGGTTCGGTCGGTGGCGTTCAAGGAATTCTTCAACTTCAACAATCAGTTGCAGCCGGGACAACCGACTTTGAAAGCGCGGTCGCTTTGCTTGTTGAAATTTACGGATTTGATGAAGCAAAGGCGCGTCGTATTTTGGGAACACCAAAGGCGGCGCCGGGCGGAATTGTTTAACTTTGACGAATGGCAAAAGACGAATTCGGATTTGACGACGCGGTCATCAAGATTTTGACCAAGAAAGAAAACACAATTGTCGGCGCTGACGCTGACTTGCTGAATTCACTTGACCCAATTGAAAGAAATATTTTTGACGCCGTTCAAAAACAAGTCTTGAAGATGAACAAAAACGGCGCAAATCTTATTTTTGACGAAAAGAACGTTGATTTGCTGAATGAAATTGACAAAATAATTGCGAACGAATTGAAAGCGTTTGCGCCGCCTATCAAAGCCTATTTGCGAAATTTTCAAACAATCAAGCAATTCAATTTTGACGCGCAAAAATCAGTCAACGACCTTTCGCAAAAAGAACTTGAAGACTTTGTGAACCCTATTCAAAAAGCAATGACGCAACAAACGATTGACGGCTTGACCGGTTCCGGCGTCAATTCGCAATTCATTGAACCGGTGAAGCAAGGAATCTTCAAGAATATCGTTGCCGGGTCAACAATTTCAGACCTTGAAAGCGCGCTTCGAACTTGGATTGTGACATCGCAATCGGGCAATTCGCTTCTTCGCCGTTACGTCACCCAAGTTTCAAGGGACGCTTTGAACCAATTCGACGGGCAAGTCAATTCAGCAATCGCGCAAGAATTTGAACTTGACGCGTTTCGATACGTTGGTTCTTTGATTGACGATTCACGCCCGCAGTGCATACGTTGGGCGGGGCGGGGCGTCGTATTGAAAGAACAACTTGAAGAAGAAATTTCTTGGGCTTTCAATAATGGAACGGGAATGATTCCCGGAACCAACAAAGAAACGTTCGCGACTTTTCGCGGCGGTTACAATTGCCGACATTCGGCAATTCCTTTCAAGATGACGCCTTCAATGAAGAAGAAGTTCTTGAATGAACAAGAAGCGCAAGGACAAGCCGAAACAAAAGCCGTTGATTCGCAAATCAATGAAGTTGAAAAGCAAGTCAAGAAGACCGAAAAACAAGCCGTTCAAGCGGTCAAGAAAAAAGAATTGAAACCGGGCTTGTTGATTACAACACTTGACGCAAAAACGCAAGACGAATTCACTTCGGTTTTGAATGACGCTGACAACTTTATCGGAATTGCTAACGACAAAAATATGTTTGTCACGCTTCGAAGACCCAAGCAAAGCACAAAAGCGGGAACGGCGCAATTCTTAAAGGACGCGGGAACAAATTTGTCAATTTATGACGTTTGGTATATGACGACAAGTTCAAACGGGAATTGTGCGACAAATAACAATTTTTTGAACGTCAAATTTGCCGCCGGTCAAAAGATTGAATTGAAACGATATGAAATAAAAACTTCAAAAGATTGGGCGTTTGAATTTCAAAACAAATACAAAGATTTGAAGTTTTCAAGTTCGAATGAACTTTATGACCCTTTGACCCGAAACGTTGTCGGTCAAATCAAAAACGACAAGTTCAAGTTTTGGTCGGTTTCAGCGCTTTCAAAAATCGTTGACAATAACATTGCGCCAACAATAACACACGAAGCCGCGCACGCTATTAAGAACGCGCAAATCAGTTCTTCAAAAGTTTTGTTTGATATAATGAACAAGAAGGGCTTGAAATTAAGTGACGCGCCAACAATGTACGGCGAAACAAATATTGAAGAATTTTGGACGGAATCATTCACGTCTTACGTTTATGCAAATGACTTTTTGAAGAATGAACACCCGAAAATATTTGAACTAATTGAAGAAGCGCTTGACACTTACGGAATTGATAAGGCAACAATAAAAATCGCAAAATGACAATTGAACAAATTCAAAAACTTTCAGAACTGACGCAAATAGCCGTTCAAAACAATGACGTTGATTCGTTGGTCAAGATTCGAAAAATAATTGAACAAGAAGAACAACAAAGCGAATTCAAAACAATAACGGGGTCGGAATGGTTCGAATCGCTTTTACCTTCCGAATTGTTCCCGCTTGTTTTCGGTTCAAATTAGCCTTTTGATTATATTTGTCAATAAATTCAAAACACAATGAACAAAATCAGAATCTACAACGTGAAAACCGGCAAAGTTTCGGAAGTCACCGAAGAAGCAATCAAGCAATTGAAAGCGGGCGGACATTTCAAGAATTTTGAAATCGTCACCGACAACTTGAAAATTCAAACACCTTCGGCACCGGCACCGGTGAACGTTGTTGTTGAAGAAGTCGTTCCGGCAATTGCTGAACCCGAACAATCAATCGAAGAATCGGCACCCGCTGAATTCGTTGACATCGAAGCAAAAACCGAAGAACAACCCGAAGAAACGGGCAAGAAATCGAAATCGTCTAAAAAATAACAACAATGAAACACGCTGAACAATTCTTGAAAAAAATCGGCTTGTCGAAAGACATTCTTGAAAAACTCAATTCAGAAGAAGACGTGAACATTGACGAATTGACTTCGTCATTCAAGTCTTCATTGAAGGACGTTTTCGCCAACGACCCGGACTTCATTCAACCTATCAAAGACGAAGTTCGCGGAACTGAATTGTCGAAGATTGAACACCGAATCAAAAAGACTTTCGGGCTTTCAAGTGAAGACGTCAAAGACAAAAAGTTTGACGAAATCATTTCAACCGCTTTTGAAAAAGCAAAGGCAACAAGCACCGAAGGCGCGAATGAACTTCAAAACAAGTTGATTGATTTGACCAAAGAAAACAAACGTCTTCTTGAAGAAGTTATTCCGGCAAAAGAAGCCGAAGCAATCAACACAATCAAATCATTCAAAAAAGATTCAGCACTTCGAAACGCTATTTCGAAAAAAAGTTTGATTGTTTCGCCCGAAGTTGTATTGCCGGCGATTCAAACTTTCTTATCTTCGCAATATGAAATTGACGTCACCGATTCCGGCGACTTGGACATCAAGACGAAAAACGGATTGAAGCCCTTGAATTCGGACGGAACAAAGGCGTTGACTTTTGACGAAATTCTTGACAATCATTTGACTTCGTTGAATGTAATCAAGCAAAGCAACGGGGCGCCCGGAACCGGAACACCAAAGCCGGCACCCGCACCCGCTGCAACCGGAAGCCCGGCACCCGAACAAAAGTTCAATTTGCCCGGACTTCAAAAGGCGCAAGCCAACGCTGCGAATCTTCAAGCAATGAAGACTTTCGGCAAAGACTAAAAAAACACGGCGCGGCGGCGCTTCAAACGCAATCAACCGGGTTCGCGCAACCGAAAGCGCAAATTCGGGCTTTTCATTCAAAAGCCTTTCTTCGAACGCAATTGCTACACGAAAGAAGGGCTTTTTTGTTGATAAGACCGAAAACAATTCAATCAAAAAAACAACCTTAAAAAATTAAAAAAATGGCTTTTACTTACGGGCTTTGCTCAAAACTTCAAGCGGACTTGATTAACGTTGCCGGACAAAACGCGCCTTCTTTGAAGCGTGACCGCGTCGGCTATCTTGACGCTTTAATGTCGGAAGAAAATCGCGCCGGCGTTGAATTGATTCCCGTCCCAACGAACGGAAAATTCAGACAAGTTCAAGTTAACTATCACACTCGCGGCACTGAAAGCGAAGTGAATTTGACTTGTTCAAACGATTGTACAACTTCGGTTGAAAGAACACCGCTTGAAGCGATTGTTTCAATTGACAATTGTATCGAAACAAAAGGACTTCTTTTCCAAGAAGACGAAATGCGCAAACTTTGCGAAGGTGACCAAGTTTGGGTAAGTTCAGTAATAATGTCGCAAATGAACGCCGTGAACGTTGCGTTGAACAAACAATTGCTTGCTTTGCAATCAACCAACTTCGGAAAATTTGCAGACGGAACTTCACAAAAAAGCGTGAAATTGTTTGAAGATACTTCAAACGCAAGCCGCGCAATTGCAACGGCTCAAATCCGTCACGAATACGACAAGGTCGGCGCAAGCGGCGCGCCTATGATGATAGGCGGCGGCAACTTGGACTTGTTCGCGAAAGTGAATCAAATCGCTTGTTGTAACGCTTCAACCGGAACCGATTTGTCGCGTTGGGTTGATTACCAATATTACAACGACCGCTTCGTTGAAGGTGCTATCGGTGCCGGCGAATTCGTTGTTCTTGCACCCGGTGCCGTTCAATTGGTAACTTGGAACAAGTACGTCGGCGAATATGCAAAGCGCAACGATATGTTCGAACACGGAACAATCACCGACCCTTTCACCGGGTTGACTTACGATTTGAAAGTTCACTATGACGATTGCGCTGACGCTTGGAAAATCAAACTTCAACTTCATTGGTCATTGTTCTTCATTCCGTCAAACGCTTTCGCAGCGGGCGACCCAAATAACGGCGTGAACTACACGTTCAACTTCAAAGATTGTTCAACAATCGTAAGTTGCTAAAATTGAAAAGACCCGGCGGCTTCCGGCTTCCGGGTCACTTTTCAAATCAATGAAAGTTTAACCAAAATAAAAAAGTAAAAAAATGGCTCTTTGTCCTTCTACTTGCGCGCCGGACTTACCGATTGCGCCTTCCGCCGGTTGCGGCGTAACTACACGAAACGGCGGAATTTCAAAATTCGCTTTCGTGAAATGTGACTATCAATTCACCGACATAACTTCGCGCACCGAATGGGAAACCGCAATCGCGAACAAAAACGTTGTTTTGACCGGGTTGTTGCTTGCTCAAAAGCCGAAAGGTTCGTTCACGAAGAAAAGAATTTCTTCTTGTTCACCCGAAGCGATTGTCGGCAAGGAAAATCAAATCACTTTCAACGACTTCAATTCTGACGCTGAAAATTGCGGCGACGTTGATTTTTGGAATACAATTGTTGCAAATGCTACGAACTACCAATTCGGCTACTATACTTGCGACGGGTATTTCTACGGACTTGTTGAAGAATTTCAAATCGAAGTTGACCACGTCATCGAAGATTCGAACACGGGTTCAATGTTCTTCGACGGCACAATCACTTGGAATAAAGTTGAAATGCTTTGCGGCGTTCAAGTTGACCTTGACGGATTGTAAAAAGTTCGAAAGAATAGCAATTGAAAAAGACCCGGTGAATCATTTCGTCGGGTCTTTTTATTATCTTTGAAAAAACATTTTTTGAAATGGCTGAACTTATCGCAAAAATTGACGAAACAACGGGCGAAGCCTTGATTGTTGACGCTGCAACCGGTGAACCGGTAAAAATTAACCTTGAAGCCGAAGGCGTTCAAGTTGACCCAAAGACCGGAACTTTCACCGACCGAAGCGGGGCGGTTGTTTCGATTGATTACGACGCAAAAAGCGGAACTTTCAAAATAATCGCAGCAACAAAACCGGACGGCGAAACAACACCGCCGGGCGACAATACAAATCCAAGCGACCCAAAGCCGCCCGTGAATTCAATCGTTGACGCAAACGCTGACTTTTTGAAAAAGAACAAAGTTGCGCCAACGTTTCAGAATGTAACGATTCAACGCGGCGGCAACAACGCGGCGGTCAATATGACAAACGCGTTCAATCGCGCGGCTGCAATTGTTGGGCAAAAAGGAACCGGAACAAAATCAAATTCAATCTTTGACCCAAACGCAAAAACAAAACGCAAATGATAAAGTTTGAAGACAAATTGAAAGGCGTGAACCCTTCACTTGTTTCAGCGGTTCGCGATTTCGTGAAATATAACAAGACGGACATTCAAATCATTGCGGGCAAGAATGACCCGCTTGAACACCTTGTCAAGCAAGGCGGCAATTTGAAAGAAGTCAACGAAGCAAGAAAAGCCGCCGGACTTTGGGCAATTGAAGCAAAGACGAACAAGAAATTGATGAAGAAGTCTTTCGTTGATTCAATCGAAAAGGGCGAAGGCGTTGTTTTCGTTTTGATTTCAACCGAAAAGCGCCGAAAGATTGACGCGCAAATTCAAAA
>JACCDW010206943.1_pt1 | contig 18662 bp, 18 predicted proteins | sample 7449781 | NCBI WGS metagenome assembly JACCDW01 (sample SAMN15323449, study PRJNA562643) | freshwater metagenome | isolation source: river surface water | place: USA:Blue River Watershed | collected 2017-08-18
ACGCGGTTTGCATGGGCGAGAAGCTCTGAACGGTGCTCTGTGTAGAAAGCACCGAGCTCTGCAACGGTCCACACGCGGGGACCTGCAGGAGCTGCAGACTTCTTAATTGCCACTTTATTGGATCCTTCTTAACCGGTTTGGTACTGCAGGAGCACCCGTCGGCGCTTCTATAGCCTTCTACGAATCCAACCCTATATTGTCGCGGGGAAGGGACAAATCGGACATTTCAATTATTAAAACCTAGCTTTTCGTAAATGGCTGATGGCTACACTCCTCACATGCTGGGAATGAAGAGCTTAATGAAGTCCCTAGGCAGGGGCTTACTAGGTTTGGCCCCTCAATCCGTCCTTTATCGAGCGGAAAATGTCATTCAGAAGCAACTTGGCAAAGGTTCTGGTGCTTGGTCGACCGCCGCAGAGGCGAAGGCTATTGCAGAATTCATCGACAAATTGGAGTTAGATTCATTAGTCGCAATCGACGCCGGAGCCAATATTGGAAATTGGTCTGCAGAGATCATCAATTTATTCCCCAGAGCCAAAGTGTTGGCATTCGAACCAAGTAAGGGCGCCTTCGAAAAACTCTCAACGAGATTTCAAAATGTAACGAATGTAGCGTGCTTGAACCTCGCACTTGGCAAATCGTCATCAACTTCTACCTTGTACGCAGATTCGAGTGGAAGTGGTTTAGGAAGTTTAACGAACCGACGAGTGGAACATTTTGGTATCGACTTTAAACATCAAGAAAAAGTTCAAGTTGAATCCCTTGACGTATTAATATCAACTAAATATCCAGATTTGAAACCAAATCTTTTGAAAATGGATGTTGAAGGGCACGAGTTAGATATTTTGCAAGGTGCAGAAAAAAGTCTTTTGAATATTCAGCTGATTCAATTTGAGTTCGGTGGAAGCAACATCGATACTCGAACTTTCTTTCAAGACTTTTGGTACTTTTTCAAGAAAGCAAATTTTGATATTTACCGATTGACGCCAGTCGGGCCGCGACTTATCGCAAGCTATTCAGAACAAGATGAAACTTTTAGAGCGACTAATTACATAGCAACTAGAAAAAACTGATGAACGTCACAATAGATTTCTGGAAGCAGAAAAAAATATCGGCACAGGTAAGAATTAATAAAAAGTTGTACGGCAATAAAACCAGTTTTCCATACATGAGTGGTGATGGCTTCGCGCTAATGTGCGAAGCCGTTTATGGATCCCCCATAGGAAATATAAGTAATATCAAACAAGCTCAATCAATTTTCTGCCATGCCGACCAACTGGAGTTATTTATATCCGAACACGGCGAATCACTTACTTCTCATACATTGTTGGTAGGCAATTCAGATAGAGATTTTTACGAACTCGAGGTCGAGCTTCCATCGACAATCAAACGTGTATATCTACAGAATTCGCACATTTCCAATGGGATAATTGAAACTTTGCCCATTGGACTGGAAAATCTACGCCATGGCAGACATGGCCTTCCTAAGTATTTTCGCAATGAGGATGTTATTCAGGAGAAATTCGATGCAATTTTGGTGGGACCATTTTCCCCTACCCACATCGAGAGAAAAGAGCTCGGCGAATGGGGGGGTATGAAATCAAGCCAATTGAAGTTCATAGATCACTACGTTGAGACCTCGAAACTCGCTGAATTTTCTCGTAGGTTTAAATATGTTGCTTGTCCGCGTGGAAATGGCACAGACACCCATAGGTTCTGGGAAACCTTATATCGAGGCTCTATACCTGTAGTAAAAGCAAGCCAGTGGTCAAAGTCAATTGCAAATCTGGGCTATCCGGTTATGCAATTGTCCGAATGGTCCTACGATGAATTTCTTATAGCTGCCAGTTCAGGTGAATACCAATCATTTAATCCAATTGAGATCTCAAAACTTTGGTTGAATAATTGGCATTCAAGTATCAATTCAGATCTTTAGTCGCTTTTTAATTCTATTTTTTAAGTTTTCGAAAAAATGAATTTTTCGGAAAATGCTGACTCCTGGAATTGAAGCGAGCAAAATCCAAACGTTCTCCTTAAGTCTTCTACCTTTAATTGCGGCAAATAATGCGGTTACATGAAATGAAATGTTCTTAATTTTCGTTGCCGATTGATTTAATCCATCCTTTAGAGCACTCTCCCAATTTGGACCGAACAAAGGCAAGTATTTTGAGTGTAGGTGTAAGGAAAATACGTGAACTCCATTTTGATCCAACAGAACTCCATCTGAATATTTGAGCTGAACTGATTCAGGACTCAGATGATGATTTGAATCGTCCACGTACCTTCGTCTGATACCAAAAGAGTTTTTGGGATCTTGGCCAAAATTCCAGAGTCCCAAAATAAGCGGGTCAAAGATTCCCTCAAAATAATTCAGCATACCTAACTCTTCATTTTGAAAGGTTTCAGAACTTCTTGAATTGTCAGGAGTCAACGAAGGTAGATATACATGGTCCGAAGGATTTTCAATTGCAAACCGATGGAGAGCTTCCATATCGTTAATCGAAGGCTTCTCCATAGCAAACCGTGCTACCTCACTACTTAACAAGTTTGAGCATCGATAGTTCGGAAGAAAGACGACCGCTGCAACATCTACTTCTTCATTCACTCTTAGCCAGGCCAAAGTCTTCAAATGATTAAATTTTTTCCAAGGAAATTCTGGCATAACTAAAACATCCGATTCGATATGAATCACATTTGTCTCGGGGCAAGATTTGTGGAATTCACTCAAGGCAAAAATGCGTTGCAATGTGTATTTCCAAAAACCTCCACGGAAATTAAAATCAAGATGCTTTGACATGGAATCAAAGAGCTCTTTCTGGAGATTTAAACTATCAATTTCATATATCTCTATACCTTCGAGCTCTACTCCTTTTACAAATTGATCTACAAGTAGGACAACTCTTTGATCCGGAAAAATCGACCTATGTCGTTTAAGACCAAATTTCAAATGCATAGGAATTGCAGAGCCAAAATGGGCGTAGACGGCTACGGGGAAAGTTTCGCTCACAGTTCCTCCATTCATTCAATGTTCAAGATCTTGGCGCTAATGATTCAGAGTTAGGCGGGAGTTAAAATCGTGGGTGGAGCGCAATCCAGGTCATTGAATACCTGCGACCCTCTGAAAATACTATCTGGCGGTCTTCGTCAGGCCAACTCTCCAATTCTTCGAATTGAAAGGGGTTTGCTCCGTTTCGCTGAATAGTATGAATCTGATGCGTGTCTCTTGCATTCAAATAGAGATTATTGACTTTTCTCTCATAGTCCCCGGCTTCTTTATGCAGCTCGACAATCAAAATTGAATTTTGCAATATTTTCAAATTTTCATTCGTTAGTAAATCAAATTCCCCTCCTTCAATGTCAAAAAGGAATACAGAATTCTTTAACTCATCGCCAAGTTCATCTAAAAGCTCCTTTGCAAACAGCTTGCTCGCGGTTCCACGTATTGATATGGCACTCTGAACACCATTGGCGCTTGCATTTGCTCCTATAGATGTTCGGCCGTCCTCGCTCGATTCAAAGCAAATTGACCTTTTCATTCTTCCGTTATGAAGGAGTCCGACAGCATAAAAACCATCCGCCGCACCAACATCAACAAAAGTTGTCCGAGTCAGGTCAACTTGATTTATGTACTCAACAATGTTTCTCTCATATTCTCCCAGAATGATGGAGCCAAGATCTCGCGCACCCCATCGGTGTGAAACCAATTTCAGGCCCTTGAAGTCACCATACCTAACGCAGCCTGAGGACTCTTCGTAAATTCGTCGACCTAATAGTTCTCTACGGATCCCAGCAATTCGCATAAAATCTCGATTTGATCTTCTCAATAGAACATATCTGATTACAAGACTTCGGAAAATTGAGAATGATTCCCTTATTCCATGTTTATGCAATTTCGAGATGACATTCTTAGTTACAAGATAGGTGTCTGGTTTGATTGATTTTTTTTCCATCTCAGTCATCGCTTCTTGCATTAAGATATTTGAAAGGGTAACCGAGGATTCTGAAAAAAGTGAAGAGAAAATTCACTCTTAAGCTGTGGTCAGTACTACGAGTATTTATTAGGGCCGGGTTAATCATAATTCTGGCGCCTTCTTCTTTTAGGGTTGCATGAAAAGGTACATGCTCACAAATCCTCTTATAATCTTTCGTAACTCCGAAGTATTTTGCATCGGAACTGAAGAGATGAGATTTATAAATGGCTAATCCACCAAAGGCTGAATCCACCTCAATCCAATCAGATTTAGGCGGAATCTTGATCATACGAGACCTGATCGCATATGTAATGGCGCGCTCAGGAATTTTTGTATAACGACGATAAAACGAGTGCTGCTCCCAACAATCATTTGGTGACCAGAGCGGATGGCGTAAAGCCCAAATATCGTAATAGCGACCACTTTGGTTTGCTGCGACTACATCCCAGTCTTCGCGTTTGAAACAAGACTGCACTGCGTGCTTCGATAACTTATTGTTGAGATTATTGAAATCTGCCATAACAACATAGTCAAAATTCTTGAACCTGCTACTAGCTCTTAAGTATTCGAGATATTTATTTCGAGCAGCAGCCATATTTTCAGTCCGTGATGCTGATTGCTGAATTGCAATACTGACAAAATTGAATTTTGTTTTTTTGCCAGATAATGCGCGCAGAATCTCTACTGACTTATCCGAACTGCCAGATTCCACAAGGAACCAATGAATTTCGTCAAAATCTGAAAATGCATTAGAAAGCCTGGACACATCCTTTTCGATACTTTTCTCAATATCTCTTACGATTCCCACAATTGCGATTGACCGAATAGACATCCTCTTACTTTTTTCGGCGTCTTGCGCGTTATCAACCATGCTTAATTCTCCCATAATAGGTGCCGTTACACTAAGATTCATTACGCTCAATCCGCCGTAAAACAATTAGAAAGATACCTTCAATGGCAGCAACAGATTTCACTGAACTAAATGCTTGCGTTGCTTGTGACAGCGGTAAATTAGTGACAACTCTTGACTTGGGATTTCAACCCCTTGCCAATGATTTTCTGGCTCCTGGAAGTGTTCTTCAGGAATACCCACTAAAACTCGTTCGGTGTGAGGAATGTTTTCATTCCCAGCTCAGCATTGCCGTAGATCCCGCTCGCCTTTTCCGTGAATATTCTTATGTAAGCGGAACATCTGAGACCCTGAGTGACTATTTTGACAGTCTCACCGAAACTTTAATCGAACGTTTCGGTAAGAGTAAAAAGATTCTCGATATTGGATCGAATGACGGTAGTTTCCTCGAGAAATTTGTGAGCTCTGATTGGCGCACACTTGGGGTTGATCCAGCGGTGAATTTGGTTCCTGAGTCTGTAGCACGAGGAGTCACCACAATTCCAGCATTTTATGACGAAGTGACGGCTGACTATCTTTCTTCAGATTTTGATGTGATTGTTGCAATGAACGTATTTGCACATACACAAAACCCGCTTGGAATCTTGAATGGCATTAGAAGAAATTTGGCCGAAAATGGCCGTGCGTTCATCCAGACTTCTCAAGCAAATATGTTTAAGTCCGGAGAGTTCGATACGGTTTATCACGAACATATTAGCTTCTTCAATGTTAGATCCATGAAGGCTCTTCTTAAGCGGGCGGGTCTGCAACTCGCAGATGTATCAATCGTGCCGATCCATGGCATGTCCTACCTTTGGGAAGTTTCCAAAATAGGTGGTGAGGACAAGAAATTTGCTCGCGAAACCGAGGAAGAGTCAATCGGAATTTACGATGCAGAGACGTATGCAAACTTTGCAAAAGCTGCTACAAAGAAAGCTACTGAGGTTCAGGATCAGATTTCTGAATTTAGGGCCAAGAAGTACAAAATCGTTTCATATGGAGCTGCCGCAAAAGGGAATACATTTATCAACTTTGCAAATCTCGAATTTGATTACATCCTCGATGACACGCCGCAGAAGATTTCCAAAATGTCACCGGCGGGTGGTTGCGTGGTAAGCAATCCGAAGATTCTTAGTGAAATCTCAGGTCCTTTGCTTGTCGTCATTCCTGCTTGGAATTTCAGAACGGAGATAATCAGGAAAGTCCGAAGCATGAGAAACCAAGAGCCAGATTTCTGCCTGACGTACTTTCCTGAAACCACCTTAGAACAGATCTAGTGATGCATATTTGCACATCAGGGTTTCCTAGATATGAATAGCTCACAATCAATAAGCGATGTGAATTTTGTTGGGCTCGCTGCATGGAAATTTGTTCCTGAAGAACCACGCCACAATACTTTTCATAAGTCGATTGCAGATCAGGCACTTAAGTCTGGTGCAAAGATAAATTATCTTGGGCTTGAGAAAACTCACTTCAATCCTTGGATTAATCATGTTCTCCCTGACTCGGTGCTTAAAAAGTTTCCGTTTATCTCGCCAAGATATTTAAAGAGAATCAACAGTAGTTTGCGCCTTGATACAAATAAAGCAACTGTTGTTTATATGTTTGAGGGCACCCTTCTTTGGATCCCTATTCTGAAAGCAATATCGCGTAACATTCCAAATAGTGTCGTTGTTTGTAATCTATTTTCTTCCTCGAGATATAACGAAATATTTTTCAAGGGCAATTTAATCCCTGGTCTCTTTCGCAAACTTTTGATGCATTTGAGTTCTAGTAACAACTTATATCTAACCTTCGATACAGATTTAATGCGGGATAAAGTGAATCGTGCGGTGGGTAAGAATGTAATTCACTCCAAATTTCCCCTACCATCCGCCCTTAGTTTCAGGCCTGTAAAAAATCCTAGCCAAAAGCAGCACTATAGAGTTCTTGTAAATATGCGTGGCTTTGATCGGAAGAATTTACATCTGCTTTTGGATGGGTCCTGCCAAGAATGTGTATTTGTTTTCCCGCGAGGCCCTTTGGCATCAACTCCATTGTGGAATGATCTTGGGCATTTCAATAATCTTGAATTTGACCGAGCTAGTATCGCTCTTGAAAATTATGAAGATTACATTGATCAATTCGATTACATGATATTTCTTTATGAACCATCAATTGACTCATCGGGTAAATTATTGGATGCACTTGTCAGAAACATAGGCGTGTGCCTACCCCGACAATCATCTGAATGGCATTCCATCGCAGAAAAGAACGGTCGCTTCTACAGCTACGACTGGGAGGAAATCCAAGGTATGCGAGCCGCCTTTGCTCATCCAACTTTTCTGGGTAACTTCCTAGAGGATGAACCAAACTTCACACCTGAAAAAGCTCTTTTACAGCTTAGAAAGTATGCACCTGAGAAAAATGACTTTAATCATGAATCTTCACAAATCTCAAGATTGAAAAGTGTAACCATAGCTTTCTTACATTGGCATTTTTCTTTCATTGCCAGTGGTATTTATTCTTTGGCTGTTAAATTAAAACTTTCTAAGTAAACTAAAGAATGCTTCGTAGATATTTTCCGTAATCACTATTTCCATAGTAATTAATCCGGGAATTGAGTGTCTCGCGATCCAACCAACCGTGTTTAAATCCAAGCTCCTCGAGACATGCAATTTTTCTCCCAGTACGCTCTTCAAGAACTCTTACAAATTGTGCAGCATCGTTGAGCGAATTTGGAGTGCCGGTGTCGAGCCAAGCAACCCCAGTTGGGAGAGAAACATATTCGAGGTTCTCATCTTCTATGTATTTCTGCATGATGCTCGTAATTTCTAGCTCGCCACGGGGACTAGGTGTAATGGTCTTGGCGAAATCAACCACTTGGTTATCAAAGAAATAAAGACCTGTAATAGCGAGATTAGACTTCGGGACTGTGGGTTTCTCTTCGACCGAAATCGGATTATTTTCATCATCAATATTAAGCACACCGTAGTCCACGGGATTAGCAACCTGATATGTAAAGATTCGCGCACCTTTGTTGTTCAGTGGAATTATCAGATTTTGTTCAAGTGCAGAACCATAAAATAGATTGTCGCCGAGAATTAGTGCGACTTCATCATTGCCAATAAAATCTGCTCCAATTATAAATGCCTGTGCAATTCCTTCTGGCTTTGGTTGCGAGGCATATGAAATTTGGATTCCGAAATTTGATCCATCTCCCAAGACTTTTTTGAATGAATCTGCATCCTCTGGAGTCGTAATAATCAGAACTTCACGAATATTAGCCTGCATTAATATTGAGAGAGGGTAGTAAATTAATGGTTTGTTATATATAGGGAGAAGTTGTTTGCTAACGCCAAGAGTAATCGGCCAAAGTCTACTTCCCGTCCCACCTGCAAGAATTATTCCCCTCATGTCACTATGATAGCGCTGAGAAATCCTCAACCTTCTACAAAGAGATAGAACCTATGAATTTATTAGTAACTGGTGGTGCAGGGTTTATTGGTTCTAACTACGTTGAGGAAATCTCGAAATCCACACGCTGGGATAGAATCTTCATTCTTGATGCCCTAACGTACGCCGGAAATCAGTCGAACCTCACTGATGCGCTTTCGGATTCACGTCTGCAGTTTGTACATGGCGACATTCGGAATTCGGATCTTGTGGATGAATTGATGAAGAAGGTAGACACTGTCGTTCATTTCGCCGCAGAATCTCATGTTGATCGCTCTATCCTCAATCCCAATGAATTTGTTTCGACAAACGTTTTGGGAACGAACTGTCTTCTCAATTCTGCAATGCGTAATGAAGTTAAAAAGTTTGTTCACATTTCCACCGATGAAATTTACGGATCAATTGATCATGGCTCTTGGACTGAGGAAAGTCCCGTGGAACCCAATTCCCCCTACTCGGCCTCCAAAGCAAGCTCGGATTTGATTGCACTTTCGTATTTCAAAACATACGGGTTTCCGGTCGTTGTAACTCGATGTTCAAACAACTATGGAAAATATCAGTTCCCTGAAAAACTTATTCCTCTTGCGATTACCAACCTGCTTGAGGGAAAACCAATTCCAATCTATGGGGATGGTTTGAATTCACGAGACTGGCTGGATGTTCGTGATCATTGCCGTGCAATAAACTTAGTGGAGGAAAAGGGTCTCCCTGGAGAAGTTTACAATATTGGAGGCGGACGCGAGTTAAGCAATATCGAATTGGTGAAACAACTACTCGAGAATTTCCAGCTAGATGAATCGTTTATCAATTTCGTAGAAGACCGGAAGGGCCACGATCGACGCTATTCCGTATCTTTCGAAAAAATCAAAGCTCAATGCGGCTATGAACCCATTCACAATTTCGAGGATTCTCTCCGCGACACAATTAGTTGGTATAAAGATAATCCTCAGTGGTGGAAACCGCTCAAGGATCGAGCAGCGCTCAATAAATGAAAATTGCCGTCACGGGGGTATCTGGACAATTAGGAAGCGTCTTGCTTCACGATCTTCCTCCCCATGGACATGAAGTGTTTCCTTTAGATAAGAATATTTTCAATTTTCTGAATTTTGAGCTCTCAAAGACACACTTAGATCAGCTTAGGCCCGACCTTGTAATCAATTGCGCCGCATTCACTCACGTAGATTTAGCAGAAACCAAAGTCGAGGAGGCACACCTGATTAACGCATCGGGGCCAACTCAACTTGCTAAGTACTGTAGAGAAAAGGGAATAAGACTTCTGCACCTTTCGACTGATTCAGTTTTTTCGACGGTCACTCCCATCATGAATCCAGTCTTTGGTAGTACAAATCCGGCAAATGTGTATGCAAAGAGCAAGCTAGCTGGTGAGATTGGCATTCAGACAGAGCACCCTAAAGGATCCATCATTGTGCGCACTGCGTGGTTATACGGAAATAATGGAGCCAAGTTTGTTCAAGCCATCATTTCCAAAGGTATTGAGAATAAACCTTTCGAAGTTGTCGATGATCAATTTGGCCAACCTACACATACTCAATCGTTGTCCAATTTCATTTGTTACTTATTGAACTCAAATGTTGCTAGTGGCATTTTTCATTTCTCAAGTACGGATTTTCTATCTCGCTTTGAACTGGCTCAGGAAATTCTCACAATGGCGAGCTTAGACAAAGAATTAGTTATGCCAACTCCAACAATTCCCACGGCTGGCATAGCCCAAAGGCCCAAATATTCACTCCTGGATACGAATCCTGAGAGCGTCTACAATTATCCTAAAGTTCCTGATTGGAAAACTGACCTAGAAGAGTTCTTAAGAGAATACAATCTGCCAAATGGCTAAAGATAACTTTGAAACGATCGAGACCAAATTTTCAGGAGTTTGGCTGAGGAAAAATCGGGTGTATCAGGATGAAAGAGGGACAACCTCTGAAATACTAAATATTCCCTCCCTAATTATGGAAGGCAGCAAATTTGAAGTCTCTCAACTTCTCGAATCTCGAAGCAAAAGAAATGTTATTCGCGGTATCCATTACTCAGATGCATCCAACCCACAAGTCAAAGTCGTAAGGTGCATAGACGGCCAGATACGTGACTGTGTTATCGACTTGAGAGCTGGTTCTTCAACTTTTGGGCAATATGAATTTTTTGAGCTTTCTAGTGAGGTAAATCAGACCTTGATTATTTCTTCTGGTTTTGGCCATGCTTATGAAGTAATCACGGAATCAGCAACAGTTCTTTATGCTATTCAGACTAGTTTTAGATTCGATCTCGAATATTCAATTAATCCGCTTGATCCAGAATTAGCTCTACCCTGGGAAACTTCTTCACCCATACTTTCCGAGAAAGATTCTGCCGCCAAGAGCCTTTCCTTCGCTGTTAGAGAAATTCTCGGCGATACACAGCACTAAGGTAGTGTTGCATTATGCGCGTTATATTTTTAGTCATCGCCAGTCAAGACCCTGTGCATCAGCATGACTTAGAGATTCAACGCCAAACCTGGGCATCGTCCGTCTCTAGTGGCTCACAGGTTATCTGGCTCCGAGGCTTCGACGGCAGTATTGCAAAGATGGATGGCGACACACTTTTTGTTCCCTGCAAGGAACTTTATGGGAATATTCTTGAAAAAACTATCCTTGGAATTCGATATGTCTTAGAAAATTTTGATTTCGATGTACTTGTTAGAACTAATGTTTCTACCTATTTTGATTGCAACAGACTCACACGTGAGTTGGAAAAGGATATCTACTCAAAACCTTTTGTGGGCGGTTATGTCGATAAAACAAACGGTAAGTACTTTGGTAATAAGCGAGCATTTGAATACATTTCAGGTACCGGAATCTTCCTTTCTAAGAGCGCGGCATTCACTCTCAGTAAATTGAATTCAGACGACTTCAGAGCTTCGCCCGATGACGTAGCGATTTCACACTATTTATCGAATGAGGAAGTTCGTTTAATTCGAATGAACAGAAACAATTTGGCTTCAACTCACATTTTCTTCCCTAGTTTCTATACTCGAGCCAAAAGCTCTGCAGATTCTTCACTGGCAGGTAGGAGAATGATTCTTCTTCATGAGTATTTCACTTCGAAGGGATTGCTAAGGCGGCTAAGGACTACGTTAAAGATATTCAACTTGGAAATCTCAGCCTTTCTCGCTCATCCCGAGCCAAAAATACGATACCTCCAACGAAATCGTGTAGTGGTTATCAGTTATATGAAAACGAAGGGGTGGCGACTATGGCAAATAATTTCCCACTCTTAATAGTCACATATGCCCGTCCAGAAGGAGTGAAGCGATTACTCGAGGCATCCTTCTCATCTGGCTGTCGAGAGATCTACGTAGCAATTGATGGCCCCAAGAATGAGGAAGTTGCGTTAAAACAGCAAGCAACACTGAAGGTCATTAGAGATTTTGAGGCTGATAACAACTTAGAGCTTAAAGTATGGCAACGGGATGTAAATCTAGGTGCTGCAGTTAGCGTTGTGACTGCTATCGATTGGTTTTTTCGGAATGTAAGTGCGGGTCTAATTCTCGAGGATGACTTAATACCATCCAAGGATTTCTTCCGATTTGTTAATGCTGGACTTGAAAAATATAAGTCGAATGAAGAAATCTGGTTAATTGCGGGCTCAAGAATGAACCCAGAGTTTCAAAATAGGAATACTAATGATTGGTCTCACTACCCAATGATTTGGGGATGGGGCACTTGGCGGTCACGTTGGAGTGTAATGAAATCAGCGTTCGCCTCGGACGATGGCATCGCTTGTACAAACTTCTTTAGCCCTCGCGCAAATTTCTGGAGAGTTGGCGCGAATAGGGCAAAGCAGGGGATGGTGGATGCATGGGATATACCACTTGCGTATTTTCAATGGAGACAATCCAAATTTTCCGTTATACCTCCTGTTAACCTCGTTACTAATGTTGGTTTTGACTCTGCTGCAACTCACACCTCAGGGGAACATTTTCCTCTCAATCATCCGATTAAGGAATTGCCAATTTCTTTTCAATTTCAGGAATTACCCGACGAACCAAACGCTCGAAAATATGATCGTGAATTAGAGCGTAATCTTTTTGGAATCAAATGGCATCATTCTTTACTCAATATTTACAGAAGACAAATAGAGAGAATACGTAAGCAAGACAAGGAGTTGGGTTTACTTCAACCAAGGTTAAATGACGTTAACATCCCTCAATAGAGTTTATAAGCCTGAGAGAGAAGCCTGCTCTGCAAATTCTGGAATAGCTTGACGAACTTGGTCAAATGTTCCAATGCTAAGAATCTTTCCATCTTGCAGATACACCAGCTTGTCTGCTTTCAAAACTGTAGACAAACGGTGTGCAATGAGGACGATGGTTATTTTGCCTCTCAGCGCAAGAATTGCGTCAGAAACTTCTGATTCAGTCCTACCATCAAGAGAACTTGTAGCTTCATCAAGAACCAGTAATTTTGGCTGCGTATAAATTGCTCTCGCAATGCCGAGTCTCTGTAATTGACCGCCACTCATACGCACCGCAGACTCTCCAACAGATGTTTCAACTCCGTTGGGCAATGTGGCCATATAGGAGCCTAATTGTGCAGTCTCGAGACATTCCCGCACTTTTGCGAAATCGATTTCTTCGTTTGAAAACCCTAAGGCCACGTTTTCTGCGATTGTTCCATTGATCAGAGATACCGATTGTGGGACATAGGAAACTAATCCAGGCCAAGCTTTAATCGCGAGTCTGGGATCTACTCCTCCAAGCTTGATTTCACCAGAAATAGGTCTATAAAGGCCAAGTAATAGGTCTACGAGAGTGCTTTTGCCTGCCCCCGAAGGTCCAACTATTGCCAATATCTCGCCGGTCTTGATGTTGAGATCAATATTACTGAGTACATTTTTTCCTGAGTCCGAATACGCAAAAGTTAGTTTTGAAATCTCAGCGCTACCATCGAAATCACTCGAATTTCGAATTTTGTATATTTCTTCCAGATCAACATCTTCAATCTTGTCGTCAAGTTCTTTCATTAGCGCCAGTGTTTTGCTTGCGCCGCCATAACTACCTTTAATTGCAATCGCTCCACTTTGAACCCGAAGAATAGCTGGAGCAATTCGGCTGCCAGCTGCTAAGAATACTGAAAGGATTGATACTGCATGTGTAGCGTCGGAAAAATAAAATTGAAAAGCACAGATAATTATTGCCCCGATTACCATTGTGGTCTCGATTAGATACTTCCCTAAATTCGGAATAAATGAAAGCTCGGCAGAGTTCCAAGCAATGTTTTGGCGAGACTCATTAATAATCTTGGTGTAGTAATCACGCTTATCTCGAATATACAGTTCTTTATAATTTGTTAGTGCTTCTGAAATTTTATCGAAGCTAAAAACAGCTAATTGTGCATTTTCGTTCCCAAGCTTATTTACGCGTTTATTTACGGCGAAATATAGGAGCAATCCAACTGTCCCAAAAGTCGTAAAAGTTGCGATTGCTATAAATGGATTGACCACGAATAAGCCAATTGAGAGAATAATTAATAAAAATAAGTCTGATGCCACGCCAACGACCGTACCTACGATATTTAGCATCATCATATTGACACCTTCGGTAGTTGCATAAATAGTTTCTTGCTTACTCCGAGAATGAATTGTGTGTAGTTGAGCGTTTAGTAATTTTTCAATTAGTTTATTTGAGGTAACGGCCGCTCTTCGAGCTAAGAAGTGGAGAATCCGCTTGCTAAAGTACATTGAAATGAGAGTTCGAGAGACCAGAACGAATGCTGCGCCAATGCCAAGCACTGCAACTTGGTTTTGAAAAGATAAACCACCTAAACCGAGGCTATTTAGAATTGCCGTGATTCTCGTTCCTGGAGTTCGCGATTGAATTCCGTTAACTGCAAGTGATCCAATCACTCCAACCAGTGCAACGCCAAGCAGATCTAGAAAACCCAGGCCGATTTGAATGATGGCCACGAATGCGACCCGAGATCTCTCTTTTGGGGTCAGAATTCGAAATGACTCGATGACTGTCTCTTTAATGTTCATCTGAAACTTAGGTCTGCCTCTCTCGCTGGCCAAACTTTACTTGCTTATCGGGCTATTGGGTGCCAGTTCGGCGGACAAAGCGCTAGAGGTGTGGCCATTTGCTTGAACCAAGGATCAGGATATGTGACAACGGGGTCAGAATTATGAGCAGCACGCGCAGCCCACCAGCTGTAGGAAGAGTTTGCGATCACATAACCTTTGGCTAATCGCATAACCTCGAATGTATCAACTGAGTCGTCTATCTCTTTAGAAACGTTTCTTACCAAAGATCTGAATTGTTCAGGAATATATTCGAGTGCATTTTCTGGCTCGTCAGAAAATAGCCAAATTCGACCATACTGATTATCAGAAAATTGAAACAAAATTGAATTTCTGTAATAGTCGGCACTTAGAATTCCGAAATTTGGTTCATTTCTATAATCAGTTAATCGAATATGAACAAGAAGCGGATTCTCTTTCTGGGCAAGTTCTGCAAAGGATTCAATTTTTTTGGGATCGGCACTTGTTGGCGTTAGACTATATATCGGAGAACTTGATGGCGCTTCTGAATATTTGTAGCTTTGAAAATACCCCAAGTAAAGTGAATTTCTTGAATAGAATTTAACAGGCACAAAACCATTGTCGTCACAAACCACCGTTCTTGTGGGAGATTTGTAAATTGCGCTTAACGATATATTCAAACTGACTCTTAGTAAAAAGCAGATTAGTTGATCAATTTTCTTGCTTTGCTCCAAGTGTTTTCTAAGCGTAAGTCCCATTAATCGACGTAATATCGAAGGGTAATTGCGATTCGGACCAATGCCCACCGGATAATCTGGATGAAATTTCTCCAAATCTGTTCCGCCTTTGCTATCGCGGCGGATTGCAAGGAAATTTGAATCAAGAATTACAGTTGTACCGGTTTCTTCGTAAAGCCTTTTCGCGAACGCATATTGAAAGAGCTGGTTTCCAAGACCCCCCATAAGTACCACTCGGTTCGCTCCCATATTATGCATGTCTCTTTTCACGCGGTGTATGAAATCTAGAAAGGGCAAGCGCAATGATAATTGCTGGCTGCTTGCCAATTTTCTTCAATACGGATTGACCGAGCAGAAATTTTTCACTCAAGGTGGTACCAGGATATTTCAAGATAGTAAGCGCTTGCCGTACCAACATTGTTTGGGCCATTATTCGCATTTCACCGTTAGGGTTGTATTCGGCTACCGCTAATTCGTGAGCCGGAGCTATGTCTCTTCTCCGGTGGGGGTTAGCTGTTAATTGACTATTTACTCCTGTTCTGTAGCGGTAAACAACACGATTTCTGAAAATAATCTTTGTTTCGTAGTTAATAACACGCTGAAGAAAGACTTGGTCTTCACCCATACTTAGTTGTGGGAATTGAATCCCAATAATTGCATCTCTACTGAAAATCATTCGCCAGATTCCTGGACTCAATCCAATATCAACTTGTGGAGATTTAAGATTCATTTTCTGAATCACTATTTTGTGTGTTCGAAGATCTTCAACTTCATAATTTCCTATAGCAACTCTTGCATTGGCAGATTCCGCATCCTTAATTAACTTTATGGCTTCTTCAATCAACGGAAAATCATCACAATCCCAGAAGGCAATCCACTTACGAGTTGAAAACTGCAAGCCACAATTTCTTGAGCCACCTGGGTTATCAAATTCTTCTTGGATAACTCTTCCTTCAATTTTCAAGTGTTTGATAATTTGAAAGAGTCGATCAAAAGCTTGCTGAGGTTGATTGTCTAACACCAGTATGACTTCAATCCCGAATTTGGAGGCACTTTCTAGGATGAACTCTATGTTTTCTGCATGAATTTGATAATTTGAAATTGGGATTACGGCAGTCAAAGGTGTCTTCATTATTTCAGCTGCCATTTAGGGTTACTTTTTCTAGCGAGAAGTTCGCTCACCCTTCCGTAATCTATCTTCAAAATCTGCAATTGTTGCTGTTAAGCCTGCTTCGAGATCAACAGTAGGATTCCAACCTAAGAACTGATTGGCTTTCGTGATGTCAGGTTTGCGTTGCTTCGGGTCATCCGATGGCAGTGGCTCGGTAATGATCTTCGACTTTGAACCTGTCAACTTGATGACCGCTTCAGCTAATTGCAAAATTGTCATCTCATTTGGGTTTCCTAGATTTATAGGTCCTGTTACACCCGAATTAGTGAGGACCATTTTGATTAATCCTTCAACTAGGTCAGACACGTAACAAAAGGAACGAGTCTGTGAGCCATCTCCATAAATTGTGATATCTGTATTAGTGAGAGCTTGAAGAATAAAGTTGCTAACTACTCTTCCGTCATCAAACTGCATACTAGGACCGTAGGTATTGAAAATCCGAACAATTTTGATTTGAACGTTGTACTGACGGTTGTAATCAAAACACAGAGTTTCTGCAACACGCTTTCCTTCGTCATAGCAGGCACGGATTCCAATCGGATTTACATTGCCCCAATATTCCTCGGATTGAGGTGTGATATCAGGATCTCCGTAAACCTCACTCGTCGACGCCTGCAGAATTGGAACATTTAATCTTTTGGCAAGTCCCAACATATTTGTCGTACCAATAACGCTCGTCTTCGTCGTTTGTACTGGGTGTTTTTGATAGTGAACTGGGGAGGCAGGGCAAGCTAAGTTCATAACGGCATCTACTTCGGCATAGAAAGGCTGGGTGATGTCGTGTCGAATCAATTCAAAGGCTGGATTACTTAAAAGATCTCCCACATTTGCCCTTGAACCTGTATAAAAGTTATCGATAGCGAGAACTTCGTGGCCGAGTGAGATAAGTTTTCTGGACAAGTGCGATCCAACAAAGCCCGCCCCACCTGTAACTAGGATTCTCATTCCAACACCTCATTTGTCCACTAATTGTGTGCGACTAGGATAAGAATTCTATAGTAATAAGTGGGCAAGAAGGTCGAAACCGACTCTTGGTAATTACTTCTTTATTACTCGCACTACGGGCAACCAAGAAAGAAAGTGAATGAGTGTGCCTTTCTTCCAATTTTGTAGCAGCAAGGAACCAAATACTCGAATTGATATAGTGCTTGATACTTTTCCCTTTTGACTTAGAGTTACATCTTTGTGTAATTGCTTTAAATATGAACCCTGGAAATAGCGCCTATTCTTCGAGTGAATATGTAGGTTGTAAATCGGTATGAATGTATCAAATTCCCTAAATCCAAGGTTGCCAAACTCATCTATTTCATAGTGTGCTTTATCTGGATTTACATAAACTCCATTTGCAATGAGATGGCTATTTTCATATCTCTTGGTTACTCCAAAATAGTTTCGAGGATCTGTTCCTGTCAGCCAAATTCCAATACTTGCAGGATCAAATATTCCTTTAAAAGTATCGAAATTACGTTCGATAGAAATTGAGTCAAGAACTAATTCATCAGCTTGCTTACAAAACATTAAAGATTTGCTCGAAGAAATTGATGGAAGTATTTCGATTTTCGTCTTTGAAGCATGTGCAATTATGCTCATGATCTTCATATCGTCGATTGACTTTGCGCTCTCCACGATTTCAAGCATTGAACGCTCAAATGAGTCTGACTCGGTATTGGAGGGTATGGAGATTATAGAAGCAACATCTCTCATTGCGTCCACTCGCGTCCAGTAAATTGTCTCTAGAGTTTCAAAGACACGGAAAGGGAAATTTGGCATTACAAGAATGTCGGATTCGAAATGGAGAAGGGGTTCGTTGGGAAAATTCTTATGATGCTGCGTGATGGCAAAAAGTCTCTCAAGCGAATACCGCCAAAATCCATCTCGGAATTCATGATCTATTTCGAGTTTCGAGAGAATGTCATCCAGTTTTCTGTCTGATTTATAATTAAAGTATTTTACCCGCTCATTTTTAACCGGGCACTGAACTCTATAGCCACTAGTCACGACATGAATGTCGTATGTGGCTTGAATTTTCAACAAGTGTTTGACGTTATCCCAGAAGTAATTCGGAATATTCTTACCTAGATAAACAAGAACAATTTTCATTCTATTTCTCTACCTGTTCAAATTCTGCCTCTCGATAATAAACTTTTTCTAAGTAAAGGTTTTTCGATGCCTCTTGATTATTTGGGCGCCATGGCTTTGGGAGAATCGCTTCGCCTTCCTTTTCTTCTGTCACCAACCATGCAGCCCACCATGAGAGAGATGAATTCCCTCCTATGAAGTGGCTTGATTGGGAAAGAATCTTTAACGTTTGCCATGCTGAATCAGTTTTAGGAGTCGAGAATTTTGCCTGTGGATACTGCCCGGCTAGTTTATTGGCAAGTGCTTCGGAGTCAGTACAAAAAACTATTGGCTTAGATTCATCAATTAAT
>JACCDW010366713.1_pt1 | contig 18661 bp, 13 predicted proteins | sample 7449781 | NCBI WGS metagenome assembly JACCDW01 (sample SAMN15323449, study PRJNA562643) | freshwater metagenome | isolation source: river surface water | place: USA:Blue River Watershed | collected 2017-08-18
AAAGTTCAGGGTATGTTAAGTGAAAATCAACTTCGCTAGTAATCGGGTTTTTTACAATAACGCTAGGCTCGAGCTGGTAATCAGCCCGGGCAGTAGTTGGCTCTTTAACATACGTAGATATACTGCTAAATCCAGGGGCAAATTTTCTACCAACGTAACCGTTGACAGCTACTAAATTTGGTTCTGTTACTAACTGGTCCAGCGTGGCATTTAAAAACTTTTTATTAGTATCGCTTTGAAATACGGCTGGGAGAAAATTTATAGTTTTAGTAATAGGCATCTTGTGTTAAACAAATTAATTTATAATAGTATTTACCGATTGATTTTGAAGGTTTAATTGTGCAGCGGTAATTGCACTAATTACTTCAATATTTGTTACTGTAGCGCAGCTGATTAAAATTTCATTTGGTTCAGCTGAGATTTGTTGCAACGACCCGTATGTTTGCGATGCACTGTTAGGCACAATAATAATGCTGCTGATGTTGGGGGCCATACCTTGTTGAATATATGTCGCTAATTCAGTAAAATAGAATGTTTCGCCGAAGTCCCAGTTGTTACTAGCAAAGAAAGAATTGATATATGCCAGGACTTGACTTCTGATTTCACTATCGCTCAAGTTGATGTTAGGGTTCTTAATTACTTTAAACGTTGCTTGTAACTCAGGTTTGGCTTTGCTTCCAAACAAAGGTTTAAAAGTCGCAGCGTTGTAAATGATTGCATCACTTACAGTTTTAAAGTTCTCTAGCTCGTTAAGCTCTAACCTAATAGATTCGCTTGTCGGGGCTTCTGGTTCGGCTGCGGTACTGCTAGTATCCAACGCCCAAACCCTGTAATCTGCATCGTATGCTTTAGTCAACACATACAAGTCAATTAAATTACTCGGACTTGGGTCTAGTCTTCTGTTACCAGGGCTATTATGTCTGTATTGGAAATACAAGTCTTGGCGACCGATTCTTGCAATGTAATCAGCTGATTCAGTTAAAACTGGCACAGTTCCAGTATATGATAAAATATAGAATTTTTCTTCTGCATACGCATAGAAAATCTGGCCAGCGTTGTAAATGTTAATATTGGCCATGATATCTAACTTAGTTGCCCAATCGATATCAACTAAAGCATTATCAACAGGCTCATATGTAACAAAACTGTCGTACCCGTATGTCTTAACAAAGAAAACAAATTTTTCATCAGGCACACTAGTCAATAACGTCAAAGTTCTGCTGCTATTAGTTCCAGTAATTTGGTAGTAGCTAGTATTTGCAGATGTATAGAATATTTGTCCCATGTCATAATCATAAATTACAGCTTCTACATCTGTACGAGTACTATATGCATAGATAATATTTTTTACAATAGACTGGAATACATCCGGATTATCGGGTACTCCATCGTCGTTGAAATCACTGTATGTAATCAATACTTTACTATTGTCAACGTATCCGTCAGATTCGGCAATTTGGTCGTATATGTACCAAGATAGATTCTGACTTAGTGGTGCACCAGTGTCTATGTCTCCGTTAACGCTCAGAACATTTACATAATCGTTAACTGTTAAACCTGTTGTGGGGTCGAAAATTTTACTTGAGGTATCAAAATAGAACTTAGTTTCTCTTGCGCTTTCAAAGATATAACTTAATCCACGAATTTGTGTGTTATAAACAGTACCGCTAAGTGTAAAACTTAACAACCAGCTGGCATCTAAATTCTGTCCAATTATAGATCCTTGGTTTAATTGACTAAAGCCGCTAGTCAAGTTAATATCTTGTGCAGAAACAATAGCCCAAGACTTAGTAGCTTGGTTATATCTGACACCAAACTCAGTGTAACTAGAAATTAGTGTAATGAGTTCAGAGATAAATGTATTACTGAAATCGTTACTAAACGCAGGAATAATAGTTTCTGCAATGGCTCCTTCTGGGACACTTTCGCTAGTTTTAACTGGACCAGATCCGTTGCTTAAAACACCCTGGCTTCCGTTGCCTACCAATTGAGTCACAGTTACGTATAAGTGTAATTGGCCGTTTGGTGGAAGCATTCCTGTTGATGGTAATGTTTTAATTTCATTTTGGGCGTTAAAATACTTACCAACACCAGGACTAAAAATAATAATACTACCTTGTGTAATATAGGAATTATTACCTGTTACGCCATTACCTACTTGTTGAATTGTGCCTGTTGAGTTTATAAAATAACCTGATCCAGAGTTGGTGCCGGCAGTAACTTTCTTCCAGTATAGATTTGTTAAGTCAAATCGTGTAAAGTATTCGTAATAGAAATGCAACAACGATTTGCTTCTGATCGCAGGAAGAATCTGATTTTGTATAATACGATTAATATCGCTTGTAGTTTCCCAGGTGAAGTCCAAGCTAGATGTAGCATCTTCTTGATAAATGATACCGTCTTGTGCAAAGATGTTAGTGCTTGAATAGCGGCCAGTTGTGTCTACTACATCAAGGAAACGACTTACACCGCTACTAGTTCTATTGACTGCTTTAACTTTGCTAATTGTGCTAAAGTTAGCATAAGGAAAAGTATTGTAGTCTTCAGCAGTAACCATGCGGTTTTGACTATAATACAACTGCGGGGCCTTAGTTTTGATTTCGGCTAGTGATTCACGTGCCAAGCTATTTGCTACAGTGTATTTCAAGCTAGCTGTAATAGTTAAAGTCTCTACTCTGTTTAGACGACTAATATACGGAATAGACAACTGAATGTTTTGCATTTCATCCGGAGTAATCTTATAGCTCAAGCCTGTACTTGTTCTGTAGTACACTCTGAATCTACCTTGCGGCATTGCAGCGAATGTTCCGTCGCCGAATACTAAATTAATTTGGTCGTTGGCCCTGGATGTTACTTGGAAACTTTGCTTAGGTGCGTTGTTATTATAGATAATGTTAACACCGGTTACGCTAGGAATTTGACTCCACTGAATGCTAGGGGCGCCGGCATTACTTAACTGCCATAACCATACGTCAGTATTGTTAATATTATCAACGTTAATAGCTGCAATATTGTTTGGGATACTCTCTGCAAACGAAAACTCTTTGTTAGATAGTGTTCCTTGTTTAAAGTAAAAGAAGAAACCAGTATTATTACTAGCGTTACCTAAGTTATCATTTTTATAAAGGATATTCAAAGGTTTACCTGGGGCAGGAGTTGCTTCGTATATGTAATTTTGGTCGACACTTGTGCCACTTACTACTTCAAACGGCAAAGATGCATTTTCGATTTGTGCGCTAAAGTTGTAAACAGGTAATGTACCAGGCGGTAAGTTTACGTTATATTCGTCGTTAGTGATACCTGCGATGATTTTACTATTTGCAGGTCGGCCGATTTGTTGATTAGTCGGTAACGCGGCATTTAAGATTGTAACAAACTGTTCGTACCAGTTTACGTTAGTACCGTCATTCCATTTAACAATTAAATTAGTTAAATCAGTGCCGTTGCTATCTTTAAGATTTTGGGTAGTTTGTACACTGTCAAACTTTAAGTAACCCGAAGATGTTTGATTGCGCTTAGGAACATAGCTAACTAGTTTAGCTAACTTTAATACGCTGTCTCTGCGTTCAGCAGTATCAATAAAGTTTTCGCGAGCATTTAAGTCTGTGCGGAACGCAAGACTTTGGCCCATAAAAGCTACTAAGTCAATTAAAGCAATGAATTCACTGCTTTCGATAAAGTCGTTAAAATCTTCAGGATAATAATTACGCAGGTAATCTATCATACTCGATCTCAGAGTCTGAAAATCGTAGCTTTGGAAATCTGCGTTCTTAAAACTTTCGTAAATTTTAGTCCAATCTTGATTGACTAAAAGACTATTTTGTCTAGTTGTAGCGGCCATACTGTCCTCGTTTTAAGTATTTATCGAAGACAAAAAGTGCTAGTTTAAAGAGTTATCTCGGAACGTCAGCTTGATTAAAGTTCAACGATAGTACGCCGCGCTGGCCCGAGCTAATATACAACAAGTCTATTTCAATTTGTATTCCGCGGTCAAATTGGGTAACAACGACATTTTGCGCTGATACCCTAGGGTCGGCGGCAATTATGCGCTTAACATCTTGTACTATGCTATTTTTGATATCTTCATTTAATGGCTCAAAAATAGTATCCCATATGATGGTTCCAAAGTCAGGGTTCATCAGCTTTTCACCTTTGCGGATATTAAAGTGATTTGTTAAATCCTGTTTAACCAATTCAAAGTCAGTTATGCGAAACTTCTTTGAACGATTGTATGTACTGAAACCTTTGTATTGTGCCATGATAGTATTTATGTAGCGATTATCTTAGAATTACTGCTGGCCGTAATAACTGGAACTTGTGTCTGACTGTATCGGCCCCTGTTAAAGTATTTCTCCGCAGTTGTTCCGTTAGCATCCGATGCACTTGCCCCAGTCACATACCAGTTATATACACCTTGTGTTGTGTTTGGACCGCCTGGGCCAACTAAGTGACTAGCTTGTAACAAACCAGCTGTGACATCGTTTGGAGTATCTGCTGTAATTAATCCGTTCTTTTGTAGTGCAGCGTAATTTCTCTTGGTATAATCGTACATTGCGTTTTCTTGAACTGACGGGCTTGCCAAGAAATCTGCTGAGCTAGTGATTCCGTCTTTACCAGTCCAGTTATTAGGGTTGTTTAATGCTTCTGGGGTTTGAGGTGTCCCTTTCTTAACATACCCTAAGTCTTGCAGTGCTAAACTACCCATCTGGTACTTTCCTTGATATCCAAACTGGTTAGTTGTGTCGTACTTGCCGCCGCTTTCATTAAATCCGACTTGAGCCATGTATGCTTTTACTTCATTTTGATTTAAGTTTCCTAAGTCCGACTTTGGGTCGGGTTGTTTAATAAAAATGTCAGTTGGGGCTTTTCCGTCTACTGCTTTGCCGCTTGCATTGTCAACACCTTTAGATCCAGTTACCGTATTGGGAAGAACTGTTTTGCCTTCAACGTCAGTTGTAGCATCGCCTTCTACTTTTAGTTTCTGTAGCTCGTCTGCCAGTGCTTCTTGTTCTGCAACTAAAGCAGCAATACTTCCTCGAATATATGGTTCATGCGTTGGTACTTTTGCACAAATAGAAGTAAAGCTAGAAGGTTGTGCAGCCCATTTGCCGTCAACAAATGCCACGTCAGGCAACAAATAATTAGGTATTCCAGAAGGTGCTGCTAAAGACCCAGTGCTGCCGCCGCCGCCGTTTAATGCGATTGCAGATCCAGAGATACCTATCGTTCCACCTGCTTGGATGCCCATGCCACCTGCTGAGCGCAAAGCTAAAGTACTTGCTCCTGCAACTTGAGTTTGTTGTCCGTATAGATTTAGTACACGCTTACCTGTTGCTTCTACTGCTTGTCCTTGTAGTTTAACGGCCAATCCTGCATTAACTTGCACGCTACCGCGTGCATTTAAGTTAATATTCCTGTCACTATGGAACATCATATCACCCATAGTCCTGACAGATAAGTTGCGCTGACTGTAGATCATTACGTCGCCTTCTTTAGTAAGCTCTACCCATGCTGTGCCTTTGCTGTTTGAAATATAAATGAATCCTTCGGGATCATTCATCAAAATTTGATGACCGGCTGCTGTTCTGAGTCTGACTAAGTTGTCTTTACCGTAAATGTCTCCGTCATCCATTATCAGACTATGTCCGCCTACTCGATTGGATACAATATACTCAGCTGCATTAAAATCGCCTGTTCTCAATGCTTCTTGTAAATTAGGATTATTCGCAGGGTCTTGGCTACCCAGTGGTCTGCCAGGCGAACTAAATCCGTAAACTGTACTAATAGGATCGCGCTGTGCGCTACTACTTATAGGACCACGTAAAGGATCGCCGTCAAGTCCTTGATTAATAAACTGCAATGCTAACGGTACATGCAATGGACGTAATGCGTTTGCCCAGTCGTTGTTATATATTGGCAAATTTTGGTTGAACTCGCCGCAAGGATAATAGAAACCTGGCGTTAGTCTAGATTTAATGTCATCAGGGACACTTAGTGGATCAATTTTATCATAAGGCACAGAACCTACAGCAGGTATCATATGCTGACTTAAGTTTGGGTTTACACACGCAAACCAATATCCTTCAGTCTTTGCTCCATGCGGGAAGCAGCATAAAACAATGCTACCAATGTCCGGCGGGCTTGTAAAAAAGCCGTAGCTTTGTTGGGTCCCTTGAAAGTCGTTTCTGGAAACTACTGTTGCGCCACTTTGATTTAGTAATCCTGTTGTATACCCGCCAAACGGACTAGCGTAGCTTACTGGTTGCCAATTACTGTCTAAGTCTGGGTTATTACCCCCAAACTCTGAAATGTAAACTTTTATTCTACCAGTACGTGTCTTGGTATCAATTTGTTTAACGATACCTTTATAAATTCCAGGAGTTAATCGAAATTCGGCATTAGACGGATCTGCCCAAGACGTTTGTTTTGTCCCCATATAGGGCTTTTGATAACTCATTTAAAATATCCTTTCTTAACCAGCAAAATCACCCAAGCTCGCTGCGTAGTCGGCTGGGTCAACAGTTATACCTAAATCAGGTATATCTTCAAAACCGCTCAGGTTAACATCGTTGGTAAAATTCAGTTCGGCTTCTGCTTGCATGTCTGTAATCAATGAATCAAATTCTTCTTGTGCTTGTTGATAGTATGATTGGTCGCTGGCAAGGTCCGATCCGTTAACTGCATTGACTGAACTTGTGTCTACGCCGTTTCCTCTGACCGGGCCAACAAAAGCGTCAGACCCTTCAACAAATGTCTTAGGATCAGTGCCGTTCCACCAATTCTTAATAGATGTTCCTACGTCGTCTGCGTACTTCTTAACAGATGTTTCTAAAGGCTTTAAGGCTGTTTTAACTTCAGCTTCAACTTTCTTAGACACAGACGACACAACACTATTTACAAGCTGTTTACTAGCTTGTGCTAAAATAGATTGAAGTTGATTGCTGCCTGCTTGTAACGCAGCGGTTGCAGAGTTGGCTGCTGATACTTGTTGTAGGCCTGCTTTTAAAACATTCGGACCAACAAATCTAACTGACTGGAAAGGATTAGCTTGCCCTAGTGCTAATAGATTTAATGTATCTAGTCGTTGTTGAATATTATTATCTTGGTTCATTAACTCATCTGGGATAGGCAATCTAACTAGCTCCAGAACTTGTTCGAATTTACCTTTAGTAAATTCACTGTCAACTTTGATAATCTTGTAAACGCCCGACCATTCACTGCGGTTATACTGACTATTTGCAGGGATTGCAAGTCCTGTTGATTCGTTGTAATCTACCGGAAACCGGAATAACAAGTAAACATATAATTCACCGTTATCGGTATACAAACTTCCGTTAGGGGTAAGCTGTCCTATAGATGCACCTATACCTTGATTATAAAAGATATCGTCTTGTTTAATAAAGTGCGGGTCACCTAGTATACGCAACTTGACAGTAATCATGTCACCACGGGCATCATTTTGTAAAGATTCTTTGACGTCGCCTGCTGCAACAGCTAAGTTTTGTTTAGCACCGGCTCTGCCTAAACTTTTTACGTTATTGCTAGCGTAGACTGTAGGAACAGGCTGAAGTTTTCCGTACTGTACAACAACTGGTGCAGCTTGCGATTCTGGTATACTGTTTGGGTTTCCGTCGTTTGCTCGAGCCAGGTTTGGGTCTGCTACGGCTTTAGCAGTATCATTATACAAATTCTTATTTCCGTTAGCAGTGGCTTGAACATAATACATCATGTTAAAGTCTATTTGCATGTCAAGAACATCTTTGTTCTGTCCTGTGTACAAATATTGATATTCTTTGACCCATCCTGGGACTCTGCCTAACGGACCGTTCGGATTTTTAGAGTTTGTTTTCCATGTTCTGACATAGTACGTAATGTCAATAGTATACAAGTTAGTGGCCGGTTCGTAACTTGTAATTTTAATCTTAGGGACGATTCGATACCAGTTTAGCGGTTGTCCTGGATTTTTTTGGTCTATCTGTGAAGTTATATAGCTGCTATTTCTAACTGCCCAGTCAATTAACGTTTCAACCGAAGTGCCGGCAGGCACTGCCATTACCCCAGCTTTAAAATCTATTTTACCTTTGGCGGCGCCTGCTTGTGCTTGTAAATTTGTTTTTTGATTTGTTTGGCCGCTATCGCCTGCAACTTGTTGAACTGTTACAGGACCAGGGCCATCCGGGAACAACGGAGCACTTCCAATAACAGGGTCAAATACTACGTTTACTCGGTTAACAGATACAACCTTGTTGGCCTTGCGCAGGTCTTCCCACCAGCTGTTGACGCCGTCTGTATAACCTGTTACTTCAATACCACTGCCTACTTGGGCTACACTTCTCAACGAATTTAGTTGTGCTAATAAATTTTCACGCACATTGTCAGACGTTGCTTCTGCAAGACGTTTATTCAATTCCGACTCTTGTCGTTGTTGGTCTTGTTGTTCTTTGATACGATTAGCAATAGCAGTACTGGTAGTTCCAGAGCCAAATACATCACTTACTGTTTTAGCATTTATTAAAAAGTCTGCAGGACTTACTGCGTTAGTTTGGTTAAATGCTTGATGATTAAATGGAACTGCACGTATGTTATATTCTGTACCTTTTGATGTTACTCTGCTTTTCATCTCTACTAGAGATATAGGAATCATCTTAGACAACCCTGGAATAGGTGCAGGAGCAATGTTGCCGTTTTGATGTCCGAAGAAATCAAGTTGCAGCAAATATGGCATCTTAATATAGTTACCAACCGAGCCGTTTACCATCTCTGCGGCAGACAGCAATCTGTTGATAAATGTAAATCCCGAAGGTTCTATTAGCGTAAAACTACACTCAATCAAGTTACTATTTTTATTTCGACTGGTTGTATTAATATACGAACTCATCTTAAAATTATCAAAATAAAAATCTTCAACAAACGCCGGGTTTCTGCCGTAGTTTTGGTATCTACCGGCGCTAGCAACTAATACTGTTCCCACGGCGCCTGTTGGAGTAAACGTAACAGGATTATATTGCTGATTGGGATTATCAACTAGGGTGTTAAAGTCGTTAATGTTTAATAAATGTAGGCTTAATCCGTAAGTATACGAATCGTATTCGTGCAGCGGGTTAGAAATAGGTTCTTGCCTTTGGGTTCCCACAGAAGATGCTGTTACTGTAATTGTCCCCATATCCGATATTGGCGTTGCACTGTAAGTTGCATCTGCACCCGTAACTGCTTTTTCTGTTACAGGCGCACTGCCAGCAAGAACCGGATTAGTACTGTTTACTGATGCTGCTGTATAGACTGGAGCTTTATCTGATGCTATATTATTTTGCTCAGCTGGAGTTAATTGGCCAGCAGGTATTGCCGAAGGAGTAACAGTAGTTTCAGGATTGTATGCTCCGCTTATTTGGCGGTTTAACTCTGCGGCTTGACTCAATGCTCTTTCATACGGGCCACTAAACACAATAACGCCGGTGTTTATATCCGTTACTGTAGAATCGGCGCCGTTGTTTTGAACTACATATTTGGCCATTGATTACCTCATTACTGCCAATATAGTTTCTTTTTTAGGCAAGTATATTTTCAATCCAGGGCGCATATCAAAAACAGGGTCTTGTATTGCATTTGGATTTCTCAGCGCAAACACCCACCACAAGGCTGCGTCACCATATAAGTCAAACGCTAACAAATCTGGTCTGAATTTATATGTAGCATTGACTGTAAACAGTACATCGTCTAATAACTTAGGAATAGACGGAAACGTTGCAACATCCAAAAAATTACCAAACAATGGTGTATTGCTATAAAAACTATTGTTAGGGTACTGTACTTGTGCTACCATTATAAGAATCCTCCCTGCGGCGACGTACTGCCTTGTATTAATCCGCCTTGTGTAAATCCTTCCAATGTGAAGTTTCTTGCAATGTTATTTCTGCTATACACAGGTTGCAATGTTACCGATATAGTGCTCATTGTCGGCAAGCGGGTCATGACGCCAAATCCGCCGCCTGCTTGTCCTTGATTTCCTGCAAGGTTGTTTAAGTTTGCGCCAACAGGGACATTAACATAATCAACGTCACCCGGCATAGTATGGTTAAAGCTAGTTACAATACAAGGTACATGTGGCAAATATGCTGCACCATACCCGTCTAAGAACACCATTGGAGGCGGTGTGCCTGCTAAGTCACTGGCACCAAAGAACATTTTAGTACAAGCCCTGAAGAATTGAACTGTTGCCATCAAGTACTGTCCTTCGGCAATGTTCTGTACTGTAAAGTCTCCAGAAATAGTAATCGCCTGGACTTCGCTACCTTCGTAAAAATACGAAGCATAGTTTGCATGAGTTAGTTGCGATGTTCCATATCTTGCACTATGCGCTAAAGACACAGTTGGCGTATACGGGAATACTACCCCGTTAGTTCTTGCCAACGTAGTATTCATTAATGTGTTGGTAGGGCTGTTATAAAACAAACTGGCTGTGTAAGGTTGCATGCTGATACGAACACGCCAGTCCGCTTCGGGTTGTATAGGTTGTCCGTTTACATTCTCAAAAGAGAAATTAAACGCTTTCCCTGCCATATCTTTAAGCAAATTAACAGCGCCGGCACCTATGCCCGCAGAAGCCAATCGATTAGAGCTAGGATCGCTGCCTACTGGAGCAACAGCCGGAGTTACTGTGCTAGCTGAAGATATGCTTCCATCAGAAAGGGTAGGTGATGTATAATTCATAGTTGTACCTATATTGAATATTTATCGAATTAAAAATATGGTATTTTTATGAAAAGGTTGACATATCCTTTAAATATATGTTAGTATGTACCAACTTAGCAGGGAACTACAATTGAAACACAATTACCTCAACAATAAAGATATTCTTAAAGAAATACACAAAAGCAAAACCACTTATTGCACTTATACTGATCCAAAATATGCAGATTATGACATGATTGTAGACAGTGTTAAGAAGATTAATAAGAAAAACATCCTAGAAGCTCGTAAACTCAGGGCAGAAAGACTCAGTAAACTTGCTCACGAAGCTGCTGTTTTAGCGACAGGGGAAAAGCAAAAAGCAGATCAATTTGAAATCAAGTACACAAAGATTCCGCAAACCGACGTAGTGTTCCGTGTAATGACATGGGAACACATCCCATTGGACAACGTTAAAACGGCCAAGGCACGCAATGCAGCTAAAGAACTGTATGAAGACGAAGACGAGCCAGCATACACAGAATACGACGAAGAAGATCCAAAACATAACAAATACGTCAAAGTCAACTTTCCGCCGTTTTTCCATTACACTGTAGACGAGGAAGGCAATCCAATATTAGTAGGCAAAAGCCACTGGAAAGGCGATTTAGAAACCGGCGAATGGTCTAGGGATCATGGTGCTATGACTCGTAAACTAGCACACATGTTCATGAAACTGTGCGAACGTTATGCAACAAGGAGTAACTGGCGAGGATATACATACAATGACGAAATGCGTTCACAGGCTTTACTACAATTATCTCAAATTGGTTTACAGTTTGACGAATCCAAAAGTCAGAATCCCTTTGCATATTACACCGCCGCCATTACTAACAGCTTTACTCGAGTTCTTAATATTGAGAAACGAAATCAAAATTTACGAGACGACATTTTGGAAATGAACAACTTAAATCCAAGTTATACCCGCCAAGGTATGAGCAGTGGTGGCGGTAACTTTTACGAAGAATGAGCGATTATAACGTATTAGCAACAATCGATTTAACCAAGTACAATGCAGTTTTTGCATTGTACACCGATTTACTAGCGTTAAAAAAAGACGAATACCAAGACAACGATCGCATTGTCTTTCGTTACGGTAATTCCACTAAAGTTCTAAATTTAGTAAAAGAACTACTAACTGTAATAGATATCCCAGATTTTTTTGTAATATATCAACATGTCGACTCTGATGATGGATTAGATTTTGAATTTAGTCCGAGTCATTGCATTTATCCGTGGATCAACTTAACAGTTAACAATACCGGAGATATTAGTCCTTGTTGTTTATCAAAAGAAAAACTATCAAATGTAGATAAATCAAGTTTCGAAAAAGTATATCAAAGTCAAACATTAAGCAACTTACGAAACGATTTATTACAAGGAAAAAGACCCGACTCATGTGCTAAATGTTGGAGCGACGAATCCAACGGATTCACTAGTATGAGAATTGCGGCTAAACATAAGTTTAAAGATATCTACTACAAAATAAACTATCAAACAGAAGATTTCAATAATTTACAAACTTTTGATTTAAAACTAGGCAATACCTGTAACCTTGCTTGCAAAATATGCAATAAAGAATCCAGCTCGGAGATTGCAAGAAATGAATATGCAGCAGGGATTATATCTTTAAAAGAGTTTAATCAACTTAAAGAAAAAACTTCATGGTCAAAGAATGACAGCTTTTGGGACCAATTGTTACCTACTGTTAACAATTTAAAATATTTAGATTTGTATGGCGGCGAGCCTCTTATGTCTAAGATGCACTTTGACTTCTTAAAAAAGCTAATCGAGTCAGGTGTTGCTGGAAATATAAAAATAGATTACAACACCAACGGCACTGTCTTTTCCGAAAAGTTTTTTGATATTTGGCAGCATTTCAAAGCAGTAAAACTTAGCTTTAGCATCGACGATATTGAACATCGTTTCGAAGAGCAACGATACGGGGCAGTTTGGAGCAATGTTTGTGAAAACATCAAAAAATATAATTCCAAAAAAAGCAATAAGTTTACTACCGAAGTGTACACAACTGTTAATACTCAGAACGTTTATTTTCTCCCCGAGTTGTTGAGCTGGGTTTCAACACAATCGTTTGATTCTGTATATTTCAATTTGCTGGCAGAACCGGCAGAGTACAATATAGCCTTTTTGGACAAGGGAGACAAGCAAAAAATAGTTACTAAACTAAAGCAACATACGCATCACCGAATTTGCCAACAGGTAATCAATATGCTTAAAGAATAATGTGTATTGCCGAACAGCTAGACATTTGTAACACTTCTCTTTATACTACAACAATATGAGTAACTTATTTAAAAAAGCAGCCGTGTTCACGGATATTCACTTTGGTTTGAAATCAAACAGCCATCTACATAATGAAGATTGTTTGAATTTCGTAAAATGGGCAACTGCAAAAGCAAAGGAAGAAGGATGTGAAACAGCGTTATTTTTGGGCGACTGGCATAATAACCGTGCTAGCATTAATATTGTTACGCTTAATTATAGCCTCAGGGCTCTTGAGCATCTCAACGCCAATTTTTCCGATGTTTACTTTATTCCTGGTAATCATGATCTTTACTATCGCGATAAGAGAGACATCCAAAGCGTTGAATGGGCAAGACATTTACCTAACGTACATATTATTAATGATTGGTTTAACAGTGGTGACGTTATTATTGCCCCTTGGTTGGTAGGCGATGACCACAAACGTATTCCCAAACTAAAAGGCAAATATGTGTTTGGGCACTTCGAATTGCCACACTTCTTTATGAATGCCATGGTACAAATGCCGGATCATGGAGAACTAAAGCGCGAAGCATTCAATCAATTTGAGCATGTGTTTAGTGGCCACTTTCATAAACGTCAAACACACAATAACATCACGTACATCGGGAACTGTTTTCCACACAACTACGCTGATGCGGGCGATGATGAACGTGGCCTCACAATCCTTGAATGGGGTAAAGAACCAGAATATCATGCTTGGCCTGATCAGCCCACTTATCGTGTGCTTGGATTGGGCGCTATTCTTAACAACGCAGATAGTATCCTCAAAGCCGGCATGCACGTCAGAGTAAATATTGATATCGACATTAGTTACGAAGAAGCAAACTTTATCAAAGAGACTTTCATGGAAAGTCATAAACTTCGTGAGATCACTTTAATTCCGCAAAAGAATACAAACTTAGAGCAATACGAAATCCAAGGGAACGTTGAATTCGAATCTGTGGATCAAATTGTCACCAATCAGCTGACTGCTATTTCATCTGAACACTACGATAACAAACTTTTACTAGACATCTATAGAAACCTTTAATGTTTAAAATCAAATCACTTTCAGTTAAAAACTTTATGAGTGTAGGTAACGCTACACAAGGCATCGACTTTGACCGCAACGACTTAACCCTTGTACTAGGCGAGAATTTAGACTTGGGCGGGGACGACAGCGGTGCCCGTAACGGTACAGGTAAAACTACGATTATCAATGCGTTGAGTTATAGTTTGTTTGGGCAAGCGTTAACTAACATTAAAAAAGATAACTTAATCAATAAAACTAACAGCAAGAATATGTTAGTTACTATTGACTTTGAAAACAACGGCGAACGCTATCGAATTGAACGTGGTCGCAAACCCAACGTGCTTAAATTTTACGTAGGCGACACCGAGTTAGAAAGCAAAGACGACAACAGCCAAGGCGATAGCAGAGAAACACAACAAGAAATTGAACGCTTGCTTAATATGTCACACGACATGTTCAAACACATTGTTGCTCTTAACACTTATACCGAACCGTTTTTAAGTTTAAAAGCAAACGACCAACGAACTATCATCGAACAGTTACTTGGTATTACTATGCTTAGTGAAAAAGCTGACATGCTCAAAGAGCAAAGTAAAACAACTAAAGATGCTATTAGCCAAGAAGAGTTCAGAATCAAAGCCGTCACAGACGCTAATAAGCGAATCCAGGATCAAATCGATGCATTGCTACGGCGTCAGAGTTTATGGCACAATAAAAAGAACGACGACTTAACAGCACTACAAGTTGCGTATGACCAGCTAGCTGAATTGGATATCGAAGCAGAATTAGCTTCACATAAACAAATTGCAGAATATGAAACTAAAGAAAAAGCAATTAAAGAAAATACCACTGCACTAAAACGTGCAGAACAAGACAGGGACAGAGAAGTCAAAGTTATTCATAAACTAGAAGACGAAATCCAAAGTCTCAAAGAACACAAATGCCATAGTTGCGGGCAAGCATTCCATGACGAAAATCACGAACGTGTTTTAGCAGAAAAGCAAAAGGCGTTAGACGAAGCGAATCAAAATTTTAACGATTATTGTGCTACTGTGGACACTTTACTTGTGGCTAGTACTCAGTTGGGCGCACTTGGGCAAAAGCCAACTACGTTCTATGCAAATGAAGCTGACGCTTTTGAGCATAGAAGCTCAATGGGATCAGTCTTGTCTCAGATATCGGCTAAGCATAGCGAAGCAGATCCTTATGATGAACAGATCCAAGATATGCGTGATCAAGCACTTGAAATCATTACTTACGATACTATGAACGAGTTAACCAGGGTAAAGGATCACCAGGACTTTTTGCTTAAACTATTAACTAACAAAGATAGCTTTATCCGCAAAAAGATAATCGACCAAAACTTAAGCTACCTAAATGCTCGTTTAGGATACTACTTAGATAAAATCGGCTTACCGCATACAGTTAAGTTCAACAATGACTTAACTGTTAGTATCGAAGAACTTGGGCGCGAGCTAGACTTTGACAATTTAAGCCGCGGCGAGCGAAATCGTTTAATCTTATCACTGTCATGGGCTTTTCGCGATGTATGGGAAAGTTTATATCAACCCATCAACTTGTTGTTCATCGACGAACTTGTCGACAGCGGCATGGACAGTAGTGGTGTTGAAAACAGTCTTGCTATTCTTAAGAAAATGTCACGCGATGCTAACAAGAGTATTTGGCTTGTTTCTCACAAAGACGAGTTAGCAGGGCGTGTAAGTAATATCTTAACTGTTGTGAAAGAAAACGGTTTCACAAATTACAACACAGATGTCGAGATCGTATAATGTTGATAATCTAAGATTATCGTTATAGTATGGCAAGCGAAAAAAATATTGTTTCTTTAATAACAGATCCAGCAGTTGGCGGGACTTTCTTATCGTGGACTATTCATTATCTTTCTGGCCATACTACAACTTACCACACAGAAACAAAACAGTGGTTTCCTATACCTCAGAATCCAGTCAATGGTACTAACTCGCATGCATTTAAAGCAAATCACCCATGGGTCAATTTAGATCAGTTTGACTATACACTAGAATCATTGAAGGCCGAGAAGTCCGATAATTTTCATATTTTATATATGCACGGATTGTCACAAGGATCCGACGAAACAAGATCAGCGTACAATAAACTAATTCAATCGTCAAATAAAACTGTGTTAGTATCAGGGATCGCCCAGTATCCTTTGTATCAATGTTCTTATACAAAAAGATACAAAACCCAAATTTCCGAAGATAAAATATTATCGTCAGGCGACGATTTTTACGAACACGAAGTCGAAACGTATTTCAAAGATAGTGCTATCATTTGGAAAGGCTTAGGATTAACTGCGGTTTGGGATAAACGAGAATTCATAGCATTAAATTATAAACCATTTTCTACATCTAGCGTAAATGAACTATTTGATTTTACCCACCAACATTTTAGACTAGAACCTATACAAGTCTGGACTGACTTAGAAAATAACCTAAACAGTTTATTTGATTTTCTAGAAGTCCAAATAAACAACAACAGGCTTACAAACTGGGTTCCTGTATATCATCAGTGGAGAACGATACATAGCAATCGCTTGTCATTTATGTGGTATTTTGAAGATATATTAGAATACATTGTCAACGGATACTACATGGATCTGACTCGCTTTAACTTAGACATTTCTCAAGAAGCTGCGATACAGCATGCGCTATTGTACAAACATAATTTAAACTTAAAAACATGGCAACTAGAAAAATTTATTGACACTCGACAATTACATCACTTATTAGAACCTAATATATACCACAAATTAACATAAAATCAAGAACATATAACTCATGGCACATTCAGGCATAAGTATCATTCATGGTATGGATATTTCAAGGACAACCAATCAACGAATTACCCGAAGATTGTATCGGTTTTGTGTATCTTATCACGAATAATGTATCAGGGCGCAAATACATAGGCAAAAAACTATCAAAATTTTCTAAAACAACATATAAAACAGTCAAATTAAAAAACGGCACAAAGAAAAAGAAAAAAATCAAATCAAAAGTCGACTCAGACTGGCTCACTTATTATGGCTCAAATGATCAATTGAACAAAGACGTAGCAACATTAGGCGCTGACAATTTTACAAGGGAAATACTATACCTTTGCAAAAGTAAAGCAGAATGTAGTTACATCGAAGCAAGAGAACAATTCACACACAAAGTTTTAGAATCAGCGGATTGGTATAATGGACACATCCAAGTTCGCGTACATGGCTCCCACATCATCAATAAAATTCAATTAAACGGATAACGACTCGCACAAGTCTTAAAACGTGTGCCTAGAGACAACTCGATAATAAGAGGGACGGAAGACTCCACGCCGTATGGAGCACTTAGCAACTATCCTTGACAGGACGACGACTGCAAACGCCGCAGTTTTGCTATTTGAAAGAGTAAAGGCAAATTATCCGCCGTGGGTGTAGATAATTTAATTTATAGGCTGAAAAGACGTACTAGTGATAGTACACGTTTATATGATATGTTAGCGTATATTGTATAAATCGCCGTTGTGATAAGAACTGAGCTCGAGGTACCGGACAACCGCCTCTGTAATGCTTTAACGCTAGTGACTGTGCTACTCGGATGAAGTACATCATTTTTGCCCTGTGCGGGCAAAGTGTGACTGATTAATCTGGATGAAGCATTAAATCGCTTCGCTCTATCGCTTTGCTCTTTAAAAAAAACAAAAACAATATATCGCTGAGTGTAAACGAAAGCGATAGATGTGCGCAGCACATCTTTTAAAAGAAAGGCATTCCTGATTCTTTAGTGATGTCTAAGTTATCTTTAATGAGATCGTTGATTAATTCTCGCTCGTGTAACCCTGTCATCCATGCATCGTCCATGGTCATTCCACCTCTCATATACCAACACATTTTTAGTAATGATTTTTTAAGGGCTTTTGCGTCTTTGTCAAATCCCTCGAGTAATTCGACAATTTCTTCAGTGCTTAGACTCAAAAGCCTTATACGAAAAAATTTGATTGCTCGAATACTAAAGGTGTTTCATACGACTTACCGCAATCGTCATGCTCGCAGGTAATTGGAATATGCTTTAATGCGCTATCTTTGCCGATTGTTTCTAATCTTTCTTTAACAGCTTCCCAAACAGTTTTATTACAGTTTCTAAAAAACTCGTCGATATGTTCCTTGTCTGTAACTACATCACCGCTTTCTGTTTTAATGGCAGCTACGCTCTTGGCTATAGTATCAACAGTCATATCCAACAACTTATTAAAGATTTGATGAAATTTTAAAACCTTTTCATCTTCGTCGATACTATCGTCATTTACGACGTTTATTAGACGTTGTTGTTCAAAGTTTTCTTGACTGGATTTGTTTATCTGACGATATTGCGCCGGCTTTAAAAAGAACTCTAACCCGTCTACAGTTATTGTAGTGTCGTAGTCGGGGCATTTAATAGAGTCCGACAGCACACCTAAATCCAATGCGCTTTCAGTTTTGCGATTGCAATGCGGACATAAACTCACAAATTCCATTTTATTACCAAACGTAGCCTGGCGAATAGCAATTAACACAGCATCCAAATCCACAGATGGCATAGACCATGCGTCTTTAATATTTGGCACACAGCTATGGAT
>JACCDW010270828.1_pt1 | contig 18660 bp, 18 predicted proteins | sample 7449781 | NCBI WGS metagenome assembly JACCDW01 (sample SAMN15323449, study PRJNA562643) | freshwater metagenome | isolation source: river surface water | place: USA:Blue River Watershed | collected 2017-08-18
CGAATATTTGCACCGCGAAATGCATAAATACTTTGATCAGAATCGCCAACAACACACAATTCTGCTGGCTCGATGCCATCAGTACCATTGCCGACTAGTTCCCTAATTAGAACGTATTGCGCATGATTTGTATCTTGATATTCATCAACTAAAACATGTCGGAAGCGTCGATGGTAGCTAGTGGCAACTTCGGGAAATGCTTGAAATAGCGCCACCGTATGGCTAATCAAATCATCAAAATCCACTGCGCTAGCCCGCATTAAACGCCTTTGATATTCACCAAAAACTTCAGCCACAGTTTGCTCTTGGGTGGATTGGGCTTTGCTAACCGCTGTCTCATAATCAATTAATTCATTTTTTAAATTACTAACTTGAGAAAGTAAATACTTTGCCGAAAAAGTTTTAGGGTCGATTCCTAAATCTTTAGCTACCAAGGTCATTAACCGAACTGAATCTTGGGTGTCATAAATACTGAATGTTGGCTTTAGGCCAAGTCGTTTTGCTTCGTTACGGAGTATCCGCACGCACGCAGAGTGAAAAGTGGAAACCCACATAACCCGAGCCTGTGGTCCAACAATGTGGGCAACTCGCTCTTTCATTTCGTTTGCTGCTTTATTGGTAAAAGTAATAGCCAATATTTCGCCAGGATGAACATTGCGTTCAGCGAGCAGATAAGCAATGCGCCGCGTTAGAACTCGAGTTTTCCCAGAGCCAGCGCCAGCCACAACAAGCAGGGGCGATCCAGAGTGAGTTACTGCCCGTCGCTGAGGCTCATTTAAGTCATCAAGTAAATGCGCCAGCACACGTACGATTCTACGTTCGCCGGCCGACACCTTTAGAGTTGACTACGTGAGTTTAAATACAGCAAATAATGTATCTGCAGAAAATTTTGGGGTACCAGAGGGTATTGAGCGCGTTTTAGTTGTAACGGCACACCCGGACGATGTCGATTTTGGTGCAGGTGGAACCATCGCCACTTTAACCGATATGGGAATTTCAGTTTCGTACTGCATTTGCACTGATGGTGACGCTGGTGGGTTTGATGATGCAACTGATCGATCAGCAATACCTGCTATTCGACGTGCGGAGCAAGTTGCGGCTGGAAAAGTACTTGGGGTAACCGACATTAATTTTTTGGGCTACCGAGATGGTTACCTTGAACCAAATCATGATGTGCAAAAAGATATTGTCCGAATTATGCGAAAAGTTAAACCGCAACTAGTGATTACTCAGACGCCTGAGAGAAATTGGGAGCGCCTTCCGGCAACACATCCCGATCACATGGCTGCGGGAGAGGCAACCACTCGTGCTTTGTATCCGGCTGTTCGCAATCCTTATGCATATCCTGAACTTCGAAATGAAGAAGGCCTGGAAGCTTGGACAGTAAGTTGGCTTTGGCTACAGGGTCACACTGAGCCAAATCACTGGCTAGATGTAACCGAAAAATTCGACCGAAAAATTCAAGCTATTAGTTCGCACGCTAGCCAAGTAAGTCACCTGGATGACTTAGCTGGCATGGTTAAAGAATGGCAAAAGCTTGCTGCCAGTCGTGCCGGTTTACCCGAAGGCAAACTAGCTGAAGGCTTTCGACAAATTAAACTGCCAGATTAAAAAATTCCAGCTAGATAAAAACTGCAACAACCACGTTGAGCATTGTTAAGCCGCCAACGGCTGCCCACATACTTTTTGCATCAGTGGTTGATTTGCGACCGATTAGCACAACTATGAGTACCGCAAGTGAAACGCCTAGTTTGATGCCAATTTTGGTGTGATCCACAGTTTGGTCCGCAAGTAATCCAGCCGAGAGTATTCCAGCTAAGCCCAAGCCAGTCACTAATTGAGTTAGTGCGCCGTGGAACATAGCTGGATTAATTCCTTTAGTTGCGCTGGACATCTGCACTAAAAAGCCACCAAGCAATGATGCAAGACCAACAAAGTGCAGAACAACAATTAAGTTATAAACAAATTCCATTTTTTATTCCCATTCAATAGTGCCTGGCGGTTTACTCGTTACATCTAGTACAACACGATTTACTTCCCGAACCTCGTTAGTTATGCGTGTCGAGATTTTTGCCAATAATTCATAAGGTAGTCGAGTCCAGTCAGCGGTCATCGCATCTTCGCTCGATACCGGTCGCAACACAATTGGATGTCCATATGTTCGGCCATCCCCTTGTACCCCAACGCTTCGCACATCAGCTAATAAAACAACCGGGAACTGCCAGATACTTTCAGTTAATCCAGCCATGGTTATCTCTTCGCGAACAATCGCATCAGCAGCGCGCAATATATCTAATCGTTCCTTACTTACACTTCCGACAATTCGAATTCCAAGTCCTGGTCCAGGGAATGGATGCCGCATCACCATTGCCTCAGGAAGTCCAAGTTGTCTGCCTACTGCACGAACTTCATCTTTAAATAATTCACGCAGTGGCTCACAAAGTTCAAAATCTAAGTCTTCGGGTAAACCACCAACATTATGGTGCGACTTAATTGTGGCAGCGCCGGTGCCGCCACCGCTTTCAACTACATCTGGATATAACGTTCCCTGAACTAAAAATCTGATTGGTTTACCACTAGAACCTGCCACGGCAACTAGTTCGCGAGCAGTATCTTCAAAGACTCTAATAAAAAGTCGGCCAATAATTTTTCTTTTTTCTTCTGGATCTGTGACGCCGGCAAGTTCAGCTAAAAATCTATCCGCCGCATCAACCACAACAAGCTTTATTCCAGTTGCCGCAACGTAATCTTGCTCGACTTGTTCTCGTTCACCAGAACGCAGTAATCCGTGATCAACGAACACACAAGTTAAGTTTTCACCAACTGCTCGATGGACTAGGGCTGCAGCTACTGCTGAATCAACTCCACCAGAAAGTCCGCAGATGACCTGATTGTCGCCAATTTGTGAGTTAATCCGCGCAACTTGCTCTTCAACAATTCCAGCCGGTGTCCAAGTTGGGGCTATTCCGGCAATGTCATACAAGAAATGTTCAAGGACTTTTTGTCCATGCTCAGAATGCATAACTTCAGGATGAAATTGCACGCCCGCTAATTTGGCTGCCAAATTCTCAAATGCAGCAACCGGTGCTCCAGCGGTCGTCGCAGTAACTTGAAAACCGGCAGGAGCAACTTGAACGCTATCGCCATGGCTCATCCAAACATTTTGCATTTGTGGCAACCCAGCAAATAGGCATCCTGGTTCAGTGACCTTTAACGTAGTAGCTCCAAATTCGGACAATCCAGTTTTTGTTACTTGGCCACCGAGTGCGTTTGCCATTGCTTGAAATCCATAACAAATCCCAAATACCGGTAATCCAGTTTCAAATAATTTGGGATCAACTTGTGGTGCACCAGTTGCATAAACACTCGAGGGCCCGCCAGAAAGCACAATGGCTTGTGGATTTTTTAACAACATGTCACTGACAGACATTGTGCTCGGCACTACTTCCGAATAGATTTTTGCTTCTCGAATTCGCCGAGCGATCAATTGGGCATACTGCGCACCGTAATCAATTACTAGCACTGGACGGGCATCAGTCACTGTCCTAGCCTATTAGTCAGATTTTTTACTAGTTAACTAAGTTCAATTTCAGCTCACCTATTGCACCCTTTGGTACAACTGGGGATGTCGGTTCAATCCAATTAATTGGCTTGTATTCCTCGCCCAAACTAGGACGTAAATCTGGCTCACCTTTATTTGGCCACATTGCAAAGGCTCGCTCCGCTTGAGCCGTAATGGTCAACGATGGGTTAACGCCAAGATTTCCAGAAATCGTGGAGCCATCAACAATATGTAATCCTGGGTGCCCAAATGCTCGGTGATAAGCATCTATGACACCATCTGCTGCGCTTTGGCCGATAACGCAGCCGCCGACAAAATGTGCAGTGAAAGGAGCATTAATTACTTCACCTAAGTTACCCATTGGTTTACCGGAAATTACATCAGCTAACTCACGGGCTACTTTATTAGCGATTGGCAACCACGTTGGATTGGGTTTTCCGTCACCTTGTTTACTTGAAATTTTCCAGCCTGAAATAATTTTTCGTTTTTTCCCAAACACTGTGATTGAGCTATCCAAACTCTGCATAACAAGTGCAATCACTGTTCGTTGAGACCAATTTTTAACCCAAAGTGTTTTTATTGCAGTTAATGGATGCCTAACTACTTCCGCTAACCAAATCCGCCAGCGCGGGATTTTCTCATCACCATCGGTGAATACTGTCGCTAGTAAACCCATTGCATTTGAGCCAATACCGTAACGAACTGGTTCTATGTGTGTTTGTTCTTCGGGGAAAAATGAAGAAGTAATAGCAACACCTTTAGTGAAATTAGGGTCTGGTATCTCATTTGCCACAGCACCGAGGAGCGCTTCTGAATTTGTTCTGGATAAATATCCAAGTCGGTCCGAAATATTTGGCAGTTGACCAGAATTTTTCATTGTGTGTAAAAGTTTTTGAGTGTTATAAGTTCCGGCTGCTACCACCACATGTTTTGCCGTAAATTTTCTTTTCTTGAAGCCACCAGTTTGTTTAGTTGAAATAGTCCAGATGTCATCAGTTGGCTTGATCGCCGTTACGGTAGTCATCGACATTATTTGCGCGCCAAGCTTTCGGGCTAAAGCTAAATAATTTTTATCCAAAGTATTTTTTGCATTATGTCGACAACCAGTCATACATTCACCGCAATGTGTGCAACCGGTTCTAGCTGGGCCAACGCCACCAAAATACGGATCTTCTTGAAGTTGGCCAGGACCTTTCCCAAAATGCACCGCAACTGGAGCTAGCCGAAATGTATTTTCGACTCCCATTCGGGCAGCCACTGATTTCATCGCTTGATCGGCAGGCGTTACTATCGGATTTTCGGTCACGCCGAGCATGCGCCGGGCCAGATCATAAAAAGGCTTTAACTCTGTTTGCCAGTCTGTGATTTTTGCCCAAGGACCTTGCGCAAAAAACTCTTTCATAGGTTCATACATCGTGTTGGCATAAACTAACGAGCCGCCACCGACGCCAGCTCCGGCTAAAACTAAAACATTAGGCAATCGATGAATTCGTTGTATTCCAAAGCACCGCAGTGCAGGAAAGAATAGAAATTTCCTCAATCGCCAAGAAGTTTTAGCGTACTCATGGTCTTGAAACTCTTTGCCGGCTTCAATTACTAAAACTCGATAATTCTTTTCACTTAGCCGAAGTGCTGCAACACTTCCACCAAACCCAGATCCAACAACAACTACGTCGTAGTCTGTTTGCATTAACGAATGCCGACTTTCTTTAAAATTCGCAGTGCTTTTCCAATTAGGTTATTCCACCGCTCTTCAGAAAATCCAAATCGAGGGCCCGTGATAAAAGTTGGGTGAACGGCGATCGTCTGTGGTTCTGTGAAACGCATTAAACCTTCGATGCCATGGCGGCGACCTAATCCAGATTGACCCATTCCACCCATTGGTGCGGCCACTGAGCCAAAGGCAGCTGCAAAGCCATCGTTCACGTTTACCGATCCACATTTAATTTGCGATGCTATTTGGTGGGCTTGTTTTAAATCTTTTGAAATAACTGAAGCAGATAATCCATACTCAGAATCATTCGCAAACTTGATCGCCTCCGCGTTATCTTTAAACGGAGTTACATAAACAACTGGACCAAAAACTTCTTCCCGATAGATTTTCATATCCGGTGTTACCCCAGTAAGTACTGTTGGCTCAAATACGTAAGGACCAATGTCAGGCCGTGCTTTTCCGCCAACTACAACTACAGCACCTTCAGAAACTGCAGTAGCTACCGCTTTTTGCACTCGATCAAAGACTGCCTGGCTACCTAATGAGCCAACTTCATAGTCCCAAGAAAGGCTGGCACCTAATTTAATTTGCTCAACTCGCTCTACAAGTGCGGCGAGAAATTCATCATAAATTGATTCATGAATAAACATTCGTTCGATTGAAATGCACAGTTGTCCAGCAGAAGTAAAGCAACCTTGAACTGCGGATTCCAAAAAAGTATTTAAATTGGCGTCTGCACAAACAATCATTGGGTTTTTTCCGCCCAACTCAAGCGATGCGCCGATTAATCTAGCCCCAGCCTGAGCACCGACTTTCTTTCCCGTAGCAGTTGAGCCGGTAAAGCATATGTAATCAACTTCATCGATTAAGGCAGAGCCAACATTGGGTCCGTCGCCAATAACTAAAGTAGCTACACCTTTTGGTAGTCCAGCTTTGATTAATAAATCAACCGCATGAATTGCAGACCAAGCCGTTTGAAAATCAGGGCGGATGACCACACTATTGCCAGCAAGCATTGCCGGTATTGCGTCATAAATTGAAAGTGTTAGCGGATAGTTCCACGGCGAAATAACGCCAACAACACCCTTTGGTTGAGCTAAAACATCAGTCTTAGTTAGTACTGGAAAAATTCCAACTCGACGTTGCGGAGCGAGTGCGCTCTTGGCAATTTTCGCATAATGCGCAGCAATCATGGCAACACCGAAAATTTCAGCTGCCGCATGAGATCTTGCTTTACCGGTTTCAATTTGAATTACATCTTGTAAAAATTCTTGATTTTCAAAAAGTAAATCGTAGTAACGATTGAAAATTTCAATTCGATCTTCGATTTTCGTTTTTGCCCAAGTTTCGCTAGCCACTCGAGCCTGAGCGACTGCGACTTTCACATCATCAACTGATGAAACAGGCACGGCCTGAATAGTTTGGTTTGGAAATGGACTTACCGGTGAAAAATATTCACCACTAGTGGCGACAACATTTTCTGAAAGATCGATTGATCGCGTTGTAGACACAGCACTAGCCTAAAACTTTTGTCACTGATCGGCAGGACTTAGACATTTATTCACCTAGTTAGGTGTAACTACAACTTCGCAGCGTTGAAATTCTTTGAGATCTGAATAGCCACAGGTAGCGAGCGACCTACGTAAAGCTCCTACTAAGTTCATCGTGCCATCTGCTGAAGTGGAAGGTCCGCTAACAATTTCGGTCAGGGTGCCTACCGTGCCAAGTTCGACTAGTTCGCCACGGGGCAAATCACCATGGGTTGCTTCGAGTCCCCAATGTTTTCCTTGGCCAGGAGCATCTGTAGCCCGAGCCAAGATTGAACCAACTATTGCAGCATCGGCACCTAGTGCAATTGCTTTGGCAACGTCGCCGCTTCGACCCATTGATCCGTCTGCAATTACTGCAACGTAACGACCGCCTGATTCATCCATATAATCGCGCCGAGCTGCTGCCACATCAGCGACTGCCGAAGCCATTGGTACGCGCACACCTAAAACGTCTTGCGTTGTGTGTGCAGCACCGCCACCAAAGCCAACAAGTACCCCAGCTGCGCCAGTTCGCATCAAATGCAAAGCAGCTGTATATGTTGCACACCCGCCAACTATCACTGGAACGTCTAACTTGTAAATAAACTCTTTTAAGTTCAATGGTTCAGTACCAGCAGATACATGCTCAGCACTAACTGTGGTGCCGCGGATCACGAAAATATCTACTCCCGCTGCCACAACTTGCTCTGCATATTGAGCAGTACGTTGCGGACTTAAGGCACCGGCAACAGTAAACCCGGAACTACGCATTTCCGAAATACGTTGAGCAATTAACTCAGGCTTAATTGGTTCAGCATAAATTTGTTGCAAGCGTTTAATTGCATCGTTACCGCTTAATTTTGAAATTTCAGCTAGAACAGTTTCTGGTTCGCTATACCGAGTCCATAGACCTTCTAAATTTAAAATAGCAAGTCCACCAAGTTGGCTAAGAGTTTTAGCACTTTGTGGTGAAACTACCGAATCCATTGGTGCAGCAATAATTGGGTGCTCGAAATTGTATGCATCGATTTTCCAATTAAGTGAAACTAGTTCTGGATCTCGCGTGCGTCTACTTGGAACTAACGAAACGTCATCGAACGAATATGCAACTCGAGCACGTTTAGCTCTACCTACTTCCACATCAGACATGAACTCTCCTATCGTCCGTGGTAATTGGGCGCTTCAACAGTTAACTGCACATCATGCGGATGACTTTCTTTTAAGCCAGCTGGGGTGATGCGGATTAATTTTCCGGTGCGCTTCAAATCTGCAATTGTTCCTGCGCCGGCATAGCCCATTGAGGCACGTAACCCACCAACAAGTTGATGCGCAACTGCAGCTAGTTGGCCGCGATATGGCACCTGCCCTTCGATGCCTTCTGGAACTAATTTGTCTTCGGACAGCACATCGTCTTGGAAATAACGATCTTTGGAAAATGAACGATTATCTCCGCGGGATTGCATGGCACCAAGTGAACCCATTCCGCGATACTGCTTGTATTGCTTACCGTTCACAAAAACTAATTGACCTGGAGCTTCTTCACAGCCAGCTAGTAGCGAGCCAAGCATTACTGTGTCGGCACCAGAAACCAGCGCTTTGGCTATGTCACCTGAATATTGCAATCCGCCGTCACCGATAACTGGAATGCCTGCCGGACCGGCTGCTAATGACGCTTCATAAATGGCTGTTATCTGCGGCACCCCAACTCCGGCTACCACACGGGTAGTGCAGATTGAGCCTGGGCCAACACCAACTTTGACTGCATCTGCGCCAGCATCTATTAGCGCTTGTGCGCCTTCGCGCGTAGCAATGTTGCCACCGATGACTTGAACGTTGGTTGCACTTTTTATCCGAGTAACCATTTCTAATACAGCTTTTTGATGACCGTGTGCAGTATCAACAACTATTACGTCAACTCCAGCTTCAACTAGAGCTAGTCCACGCTCAAAAGCATCCTCGCCAACTCCGATAGCTGCACCAACCATTAACCGGCCGCGAGAATCTTTTGTTGCTAGCGGATAACGGTCACTTTTTACATAATCTTTAACTGTGATTAATCCGGTAAGTTTTCCGGCATCATCCACCAATGGAAGTTTCTCGATTTTATTAATTCGCAAAAGTGCGAGCGCGTCATCGCCACTCATTCCTGGTTTTCCAGTAATTAATGGCATCTGGGTCATGACATCGCGAACTAAACGAGTTTTATCATCTTCAAATCGCATATCGCGATTTGTCACAATGCCGACAAGTACACCATTTTGATCAACTACCGGAACTCCACTGATTCGATAGCGGCCACATAGTCGGTCTACTTCGGCCAAAGTATTGTCAGGTGAGCAAGTAACTGGATTAGTCACCATGCCAGCTTCACTGCGCTTTACTAAATCAACCTGAGAAGCTTGGTCAGCTATCGATAAATTGCGGTGCAAAATTCCAATTCCACCTTGGCGGGCCATGGCAATAGCCATCCGAGATTCAGTAACGGTATCCATCGCTGAAGAAATAAGCGGGATGCGCAAGGTGATTTCACGGGTTAGCCGAGTTGTCGTGTCGACTTCACTTGGAACTACTTCACTTGCGGCAGGTAGCAATAAAACGTCATCGTAAGTCAGGCCCAGCATGGAAAATTTCTCTGGGAGAGCCTGATTCATGACTACCTTTCAATATTGACTTACCTAAGATTACCGTCAAATGAAAGGCTAAATTTTCACCGATTTATTAAGCAACCAGATAGGCGCGTTTATTGAAGGCCGTTTGCCGCGCTTAAGATCTCTAAAGTTTCAAGCAGGCTAGTTGGCGTCTTTACATCCGCTGGCAGTTGCACGGTCCATCCAGGACCAGCTGCAATTTTTACTAACCCTGGTCGTTGTTCTTGAATCTGATTCCAAAGCGTTGGTTCTTCGGTGCCTCGAGTTTGGGACCAAACCAATATTGCACTTGGGCCAATTTTTTTCGCGGCTGCCAAAAGTGAATCGATAGGTAACCGAGCACCTAAAATTCGGCAACTAATTTTTTGGTCAGCTAGTGCTGCAGCGATTGCATAAATTGGAAGTGTGTGTAATTCGTGTGTTGTGCAACACAAGAGTACTGGCCGGGCATTCACTGGTTCAAAATTTGCCCCAGTAATGATCCGCAATTGGCTCTCAACAACTTCTGAAAGTAAATGCTCTACTTCAATTCCACTATCTGTTTCATTCCACTTTTCGCCAACAATTTGCAAAGCTGGAACTATTACATTTAGCCAGGCCCAAATCACACCTTTTGTTTCAATCGCTTTTGCAACGATGTTGGCGCAGCCAGTTGAATCCAACATAGTTGCAGCGCGAACAAGTCCACGCACTGTGTTTTTAGGGGTATCAAAAGAAATTACATTCTCAAAATCATCAGATGAACTTTCACTGAGTTCTAGCTCTGAAACATTTGGTGAAGTTCTAGATGATTCGAGATTCACGACGTTGCCAGATGGTGACGCACCTTGCATTGCTATTTCAGCAGCCCGGGCTGGAAGCACTCCTTGCATAACAAGCGAACGCATTTTTTCTAATTTGGCTAAATCTGCTTCTGAGTAGAGTCGGTTTTGTCCGGTCTCATGACTGCTGGGACCAAGCCCATATCTGCGGTCCCAAGTGCGCAAAGTTGCAGGCGCCACACCAAGTCGGCGGGCGACCGCGGCGACCGTAAGCACAACCGGAGAGTCCGAAGAGTCTGGATTGTTTGAGCTTTGCGTCACCTCCCTATATTCGGGGATAAGTGGGCACTCCGCACTTTGAAAAAGCCTTTAAAATTAGGGTTTTTTGATTGCACAAAGGTACTTGAACAATGTATGAAACGATTTTATGATGAGGGCATGGCTGATGTTTCATTATTACCTGGTCCCAACTCAGATTTTTGGGACTGGCAATTACATTCCGCTTGTCGCGGTCTAGATTCATCAAATTTCTACCACCCAGATGGCGAACGTGGGCCGGCTCGTGAGAACCGAATTGCCCGCGCAAAAGCCATCTGCGCCACTTGTCCAGTGTTAACTCAGTGCCGTGAGCACGCAATCAAGACCCGTGAAACTTACGGCGTTTGGGGCGGGCTAAGTGAAGAAGAGCGTCAACAGATTTTTGAAATGCTGGATCGTAAAAAGCGGATGATCTCGTAAAGCAAATAACTAAGGCCCCTAAATTAGGGGCCTTAGTTATTTGTAGTTCGTTAAGGTTTTACCACAACTTTGATGGCCTCGCCACCAAGGACTAAATCGATTGCTTCTTGCACGTTGTCCAAACTAACTCTGTGTGTTAATAAATCTGAAACTTTTACTTTTCCTGAAGCCATCAACTCAAGAGCTTGCTTATTGTGCGCAGGTGTAGAGCCATTTGCTCCAGCCAAAATAAGTTCTTTGTAGTGAACTAAGTTTGAATCAATATTGATCATAGGTTTGTCTTTTGGTAAACCACCAAAGAAACTTATTCGACCACCAGGTCGAATCATTCGCACCGCTTGTTCTTGCGCCTGACCCGCTGGTGCAGCAGTAATAATTACATTTGGTCCCGGGTTTGGAATCACATTTTTTACTGCATCTTCAATGTCAACTTGTGACATGTCAATAACTTGATCAGGTTTTACCACATCAGCTGACAACTTTAATCTGTGCGCATTTACATCGGCTAAAGTGACATGCACTGCGCCAAGCGCTCTAGCCAGGCGAACATGCATACACCCGATTGGACCAGCACCCATAACTAAAACGACATCGCCAGGACCCACGTTGATAAGTTCTTGCGCGTTAATTGCACAAGCCAATGGTTCAGCAGCTGCTGCTTCGTCGTAACTTAAATTCTCTGGAATCCGATTAACGCCATCAACTCGAATTACTTCATTTGGCACGATCATGTACTCAGCAAAGCCACCGGCAAATTGGTAACCCATCGATAGCTGATTGATACAAATCTGCATCTTCCCCGACTGGCACGCCCAGCAGGAACCACAAGGAATAGCCGCGATTATCTGCACCCGATCACCGATTTGATGACCAGATACAGAGGATCCAATTTCAACAATTTCGCCAGCAATTTCATGGCCGATAACCTGCGGTGGAGTTAACCGTTGATGACCGTGATTAAAAATCTTTGCATCTGTGCCACAGGTTGCACACGCATGAACCTTAATTAAGATTTCATCAGATTTAGGAGTTGGTTTATCTACTTCGATAACCTCAAGGTCTTTTGGTCCACGGTATAGTGCGGCCTTCATCATTTACTAAATGCTTTCTGTACTAGTTCAATAATTTCGTGTGGGTCGTCGGTGGAAAACAAAATATTTTTTCGTTTTTCATCCATCAAGATCTCAGCAATTACTCCAAGAGTATCGACATGATCATTATTAGCCGAGGCGATACCAATTGCAAGTTTTACTGAATCACCTTCCCAATCAACTTCTGATTTAAATCTTAGAAATACTAACTGTGCGAAGTTCACATATTTTCTTGATGCATCAGTACCATGTGGTATCGCGGTGGCCTCACCAATGTAAGAAGACATTAGTAATTCGCGTTCCCACATTGCTGGTATGTACGGTTGCTCAATTGCACCGCATTCAAGTAAAGCCTGGCCACAGAGTTGCACGGCCTCCTCGCGTGAGGAGGCCGTGCAATTTAGAACTATCCCTCTAGCCGTGATAGCTGGAGCACTAGTCATCAGACAATGTGCCCTTAGCTTCCACCGCCTGCACTATCGACATAATTTTTGGATCACCCAAAAACATGTCAAAGGCAATGACAACCGTGTCGGGTACAGCTTGCTTAGCCCTCGAGTGTAAACCTCTATGGCAAAGCACGACATCTGCATTCTCTGCAGCCAATTGATTTACTGGGCTGTGAGTTACCTCAACGCCATGGTTTTTCAATTGTTTAGCAAGTTGCTTAGCAACCATCACACTTGAACCCATACCTGCTTCGCATGCGACAACTACTTTTTTAATGTCTTGACCCGACACGGTGCTCATTGTTTATCTAGCCCTTCATTGCCCTTGATGCAGCTTGAGCATCGGCTAGGTCGCCCATATCTTCAGCGTGCTTTTGTGTCTTTAGTAGGAAGGAACAAGCAACAAAGGACACTGCTGTTGATATTGCAATTGCTAGTAGGACTTTGAGTTGATCACCCGGAGGAGTAACAGCCATGTAGGCAAAAACTGAACCTGGTGACGGTGTAGCTACCAAGCCATTGTCTAGTGCAATGTTGGTGAATACACCTGCCATACCGCCAAGGATTACACCAATAAGAGTTCTTGGCTTCATCAAAACGTATGGGAAATAAACTTCGTGAATACCACCAAGGAAGTGGATGATCGAAACGCTAGGAATCGAGCCGCGAAGTAGTTTTGGACCAGCAACCCAGAAAGCTAGTAACAAACCAAGACCTGGGCCTGGGTTTGTTTCGAGCATAAACAGAATTGACTTTCCAGTCGCTTCAGCCTGAACCGCACCAAGTGGGGCAAGTACACCATGGTTGATCGCATTGTTTAAGAACAGTACTTTTGCTGGTTCAACCACAATCTGAGCCAATGGCAAAAGATTGTTATCGACCAATGTTTGTACTGCACTTCCAGCTACATCCGAAATTGACTTAACAACAGGACCGATTGCCTTGAAGCCCAAAATTGCCATTACGGTTCCGGAGATACCTAGTGAGAAATTGCTAACCAACATTTCAAATCCAACAGGGGTCTTTGGATCTAAGTAGCCATCAATCTTCTTAATTACCCATGCTGCTAATGGACCCATAATCATGGCACCCAAGAACATTGGTATGTCAGTACCAACAATTACACCCATGGTTGAAACGGCACCCATAACGCCACCGCGGTGACCATGGACCATTCGACCGCCTGTGTAAGCGATTAGTAAAGGCAAGAGGTTAATAATCATTGGTCCAACCATCTTGGATAGTTCCTCGTTTGGAATCCATCCAGTTGGAATGAACAATGCAGTAACAAGACCCCATGCAATGAAGGCACCGATATTTGGTATGACCATACCGGCTAAATTGCCTCCGAGTTTTTGAACTGCCGCGCGCCAGCCGGTGTAGCCACCAGCGCCCGAGTTAATGAAGTTACTCATTCAGTTTTTCCTCATCTTTTTTTATTGTTACCGCTCCAGACCAACAACGTTTTTCTGTTTCGGAACCTTCAATACGGCGTATTGAAGAAATCTATTTTTCTCGCTACGCGAGCATCACCTCAACACCTTGCTCAACAAATCCCTCGACAAAGGATTCAGGAGCATCAATGTCTGTGATGATTCGGTCTAAGTCACTTCCATCAGAAAATACTGAAGGAAAAATTGATTCACATTTAGTGCTATCAGCTAGGACTACTTTTTCTTGGGAGTTTTTAATCATGGCTTGTTTTACAGCTGCTTCTTCTGGATCGCTTGTAGTTAAGCCAGCTGAAACTGAAATACCATTTGCACCCAGAAATACAACTTGCGCTCGAAAAGTTTCAATGTCCGAAATAGTTCTTGAACCAAGTGCACTCAGCGTAGTTGACCTTAATCTTCCGCTAAGTAAGTGAACTGGAGTTTTACTTTCAGCAACCAAGTTTCCAAGTGGAATACTGTTTGTAATCACCAAAAGATTTGGACGGTCAATTAAGTGCTCCGCTAACAATTCAGTTGTGGTTCCACCGTCTACGAAAATTGCACCTTCACTTGGAATCTGCGAAGCAGCCACAGAAGCAATTCGACGTTTAGCTTCAATGTTTGTTGAACGTCGCTCATTCAAATTAAATTCATGAGGGATACGATCTACCGCTATTGCACCGCCATGTACGCGGCGCACCATGCCAGATTTTTGTAAGAGATCTAGGTCCCGACGAACAGTCTCAATCGCAACGTTTAAACGAATAGCAGCATCAGTTGCATCAATTCGGCCCTCAGCGCGCGACCATTCAACTAGTCGAATTCTGCGCTCTTCTGCAAGCATGCTGTCGCTTTCTGCCCGAATTTGCCTGATTATGTTGGAGGTTAGCACTTTTGTGACCTATGTCACCCAAAAACAGGCAAAAAAGGGCGCATGTTATTTTTTTGTTATCTTTCGAGAAAAACCCCTATTTTAAGGAGTTTTTGGTGACCTGGATAAAGGTAGTTATCCAAAAGTTTCGAGTAAATCTGGCAGAGAATCCATTTTGGTTAGGACTTGGACTCCATCAAACTCAAGTTTTTCTTCAGGGACTAGTCCGGCACTAAATGCGATTACCGTCATACCGGCACTCAAACCTGCCTGTATACCCGCTGGACTATCTTCTACTACAACACATTTATCGGGAGCTACATCGAGTTGGGCTGCAGCAAATTGAAACAAGTCGGGTGCGGGCTTGCCATTTGTTACTTGGTCAGCGCTAAATATTCGACCATCAAATCTTGGTAGTAAACCAGTATGACCCAAGGTGAATTCAATTTTCTCAAAAGAACCAGATGATGCGACACAAGTTTGTTGCGTTATACGGTCGAGTGCCGATTCAACTCCAGGAATGCTCGTCAAATCCTTCTTGAATATCTGGCGGTATCGCTCATTCAGTACTGAACTCCAATTTTGTGGGAGTTTAATTTTTAAATGATTTTCAACTTCCATTTTGAAATATTGATTACTTCTGCCGACAAATCGTTCGACAACTTCTTCGATACTAAGATTCCAGCCAAGTTCAGCTAGTACTTCTTGATCAACTTGTATTGCTAGGCGCTCGGAGTCGACTAACACCCCATCACAATCAAAAATAACTAGATCAAAAGACACATTTAATTTTTTCAGTTCAACCTTTAATTGTCTAGAAATAGCAATAAAAATACCCAGCAAGTTTGCTGGGTATTTTTATTTGGCTAACTGTTTAATTTTAGAAATAGTTATGGATTCATGTTTAATGAGTATGTCCGGCATGCTTGTGGCCATGACCATGGCCGTGGTCATCATCAGCTACTTCTTTCTTTTCAACTACAAGTGCTTCAGTAGTCAAGAGCATTCCAGCAATTGAGGCAGCATTTTCTAATGCGCTTCGGGTCACCTTAACCGGATCAATAACGCCTTGTGCAATCAAGTCGCCGTATTCACCAGTTGCCGCATTCAAACCTTTACCGGCACCAAGTTCACGAACTTTATCAACTACGACGTAACCTTCCATGCCTGCATTTTCAGCAATCCAACGCAATGGTTCGATTACGCCTCGGCGCACTATTTGTACGCCAGTTGCTTGATCGTCAGTTAGACCCAAGTTGTCCTTAAGCACTTCTGCTGCATGGATCACGGCAGAGCCACCACCGGCAACAATACCTTCGTCAATTGCAGCACGGGTCGCGGAAACAGCATCTTCAATGCGGTGTTTCTTTTCTTTAAGTTCAACTTCGGTATGTGCACCAACTTTGATTACACAAACTCCACCAGAAAGTTTTGCTAACCGCTCAGAAAGTTTTTCCTTATCCCAGTCAGAGTCAGAATTTTCAATTTCGCGTTTGATTACAGCTACTCGATCATTAACTGCATTCTTATCGCCAGCACCATCGACAATTGTGGTGTTGTCCTTTGAGACAACTACGCGACGGGCAGTGCCTAGTACTTCAAGGCCGACTTGATCTAACTTCAAACCAATGTCAGCAGAAATAACTTGGGCACCGGTCAAGATCGCAATATCCTCAAGAATGGCCTTGCGACGATCTCCGAATGCTGGTGCTTTGATTGCAACGCTTGAGAATGTTCCACGAATACGGTTAACCACAAGAGTAGATAGTGCTTCACCCTCAACATCTTCAGCGATGATGACAAGTGCTTTTCCTGATTGGGAAACTTTTTCCAGAATTGGCAGAAGTTCAGCAACGCTTGATATTTTGCCTTGAGTTAGCAGTAGATATGGGTTTTCTAAAACTGCTTCCATGCGATCAGAGTCGGTTACAAAGTATGGCGAAATGTAACCCTTGTCGAACTGCATGCCTTCGGTAAATTCAAGTTCCATCGCGGTTGTGCTTGATTCTTCGACTGAGATGACGCCATCTTTGCCAACTTTGTCGAAAGCGTCAGCAATTAGGTCACCAATGGACTTATCGCGAGAACTGATTGCGGCAACTTGTGAAATTTCAGCTTTGCCATTTACTGGGCGAGCTTGCTTCAATAGTTCTTCGGTTACTGCTTTAACAGCAGCATCAATTCCACGCTTTAGTTCAACTGGAGCGCCGCCAGCTGCAACAACTTTTAAACCTTCGCGAACAAGTGCTTGAGCTAGCACAGTTGCTGTCGTAGTTCCGTCACCAGCAATGTCATTAGTTTTTGTAGCGACTTCTTTAGCTAGCTGTGCACCAAGATTTTCGTAAGAGTCTTCGAGTTCAATTTCTTTTGCAATGGTTACACCGTCATTAGTAATTGTTGGTGCACCCCATGATTTGCTGATCACAACATTGCGACCCTTAGGTCCAAGCGTTACTTTCACTGCATCAGCAAGTGCATTTACTCCACGCTCTAATGCGCGACGTGCATCTTCATCAAAATTAACTATTTTTGCCATTACTACTTCTCTGTTTGATTTTTGATATTTCTTTAATTAAGTAACGCCCTGACTAAATCAGGGCGTTACTTTTAATTTAAATTTTGTTTTGCTCTTTCTACGGTTGAAAAATGTCTAGTGACTATTTTTCGACTACCGCAAGAATGTCGCGAGCGCCAAGTAGTAAGTACTCTTGACCGGCGTACTTAACTTCAGTGCCACCGTACTTTGAGTAAATAACTACGTCGCCGACTTTAACGTCTAGCGGAATGCGCTTTTCGCCATCTTCATCAAAACGACCTGGGCCGACTGCAATTACTTTGCCCTCTTGTGGCTTTTCTTTAGCAGTATCTGGAATAACCAAACCTGATGCGGTGGTCTGTTCTGCTTCTAAGGACTGAACGAGGACGCGATCCTCAAGTGGCTTAATGTTGACCGACACGGCCTGTCTCCTGTTGTTAATCGACTAAATTTTTTAAAACCAGCCCTAGGGCTGATTAGCACCCAGACCTTTAGAGTGCTAATTCCAAATCTAAGAGTTCTTTGGCACTCGGGCAAATCGAGTGCCAGCCATCAGTCCGAAATAAAGTCCAGAATTTCAAGGATTTCAGTGGGCCCAAACCAAGTTAATGGCAATTCATGGGGGTCTGCGCCAGCCAAAATAGCCTTTTTATTGGCTTCATCGTCGGCAAACATGGCCTCGATTTGAGCCAAACTAAAGTCACCAACCAAAACTTGCCCCGATTTTGAGTCTTTTTCAGTAGCTGGCAATTCAGCCACAAACACTAGGCGCCGGTCAGCAGCTTTGCATAGGTCCCCAGCCATCAGCAGTAGCTCATTTTCCAACACCTCGGGGTCTTGGTCTGGTTGCCCGGCTGCCCACAAAGGTAAGTTGGCAAAGCCACTGCGCCCGGCAAGCTTTCCCCCGGTCGCGTTAAGTAATTCCAAGTCAGCTGAATTTCCTGGCAAGTAAACGCGCACCTATTTATTTTGGTGGGTTAATTACCTGGGGCTGGTGTAGACACGGTAACTAAAAGTGTCAGTATTTATACATGGATGCAATCACCTCAGTACCAGCCCCAATCAATGAAAAAGTACTTAATTACGAGCCAGGTTCACCTGAGCGCACAGCTTTAGATGCGGCTCTCAAGGAGACTATTTCCAACCAACTCGAATTAAAGAATGTCATTGGTGGCGAACATCGCATGGCCAGCGGGTCGAAATTTGAAGTTCGCTCACCACATGATCGCGGTCAAGTACTAGGTGTTAGTGCAAACTCAGCTCGGGAAGACGCAAGCGCGGCAATTGCGGCAGCTACAGCTGCTGCACCCGGTTGGCGTGATTTGCCA
>JACCDW011241743.1_pt1 | contig 18655 bp, 15 predicted proteins | sample 7449781 | NCBI WGS metagenome assembly JACCDW01 (sample SAMN15323449, study PRJNA562643) | freshwater metagenome | isolation source: river surface water | place: USA:Blue River Watershed | collected 2017-08-18
AAATAGCAAGTGTGCTTAATAATGCAGAGGTACCTGCATCAGCTGGGAAAAACTGCTTCGATATAATAGTAGCAAGCATACCGAAGATGTAAAAGTCGTACCACTCAATAAGTGTCCCGACAGAAGAGGCACCGATAATAAATCCAATGCCCTTGTTTTCATTTGAATTACTCATATGGCTTTCGTTTGTGTGTTTAAGATAGTTGTTTTATTTAAAAAGTGTAGATAGTTGAAAAAGTAAATCTTGTATTTGTTATAGCATCTGTTGCACCACTTACTTTACCGTCGTTTGACCTGGTTCCATAGTTTGCAGTTGTAAATTCTAACTCAGTTCCAAATTTTAATTTATTGTGTATAAATTCAATTCTTGGAGAAATTCTGGTCAAATTTTTAATTCCTCTTCCTGCAATACCAATTGTTCTACCATAAGCCGCAGTTGCCCCTGCATCTGCCCCATCATTACTCGAAAAACCATAAAAAATTCCTGGGACTACTTTTTTGCCTGTACCCGCAATATCTATCCATGCAGCTTTTGTGTTTGCTGGCTTATAGGTCTCTAATCCATTAGCATCTCTATAACCAAAATAGCCACCCATCATAACCCATTGGTAGGTATTTTGCCCCATCAAGCCTTGCACTTTAGCAACAAATTGAGGGGTCGACAATTTTGCATAACCCATCAAGGTCAATCCCTCTACCGTTTGATCGTTGATACTATTGATCACAGCACTTCCTGTACTTGCATATTTTGTATAAGGATTTAAAACACTATAATCAACTTGTGCCCCCGCAATTAATGATGCCGATTTGAATTGAATATGCGCATTTAATTGTGGCAAAGTTGCATTCATAGACGGCGCATTGGTATTTTCTGCAGTGTTAACGCTAGGTACGCCAAATTCTCTTGGCTTATAGGCGGTTAAGGATACCGAAATATTTTGCGTTAACTGTGCAGCTACTTTCATTTGACCCGCCCAACCAAATGGGGCAATGGGAATACCTGTATTAAAATTAACTACACCAGGAAATACCTCAGGAATAAACAAAGGGTACCATGTTTGTCCAATGGTTAATGCTGCTTTTTTCCATTCTAATTTTGCGTAACCATGTCTCAATCTTAACAAACCAATATTGGCATCGGCTTGGCCAAAAAAGTCACCTTCAACTTGTCCAGTAAGCTTTGCATTTAGCACATCTGGACCTGCAATTTTTACACCAACCCTGGTTAATATACCAAGCATGTTTAATTGCGATTTGTCATTATAATCCTTCCCTGAAACCATATCCTTATCTTTTGGATAAAGCAGGAGCTGACCTTCTCTGACAAAAACAGATTGTCTAGAATCATAATTTAGATCATGTCTAATAAAACCATAAAAGGTTAGCGGGGACGGACTTGGCTTTGCGCCTGTAGCCTGCGTACTTGCAGGGGTTTGAGCAAAAGAGGTAAGGCTAATGCCCACACCTAATAAAAAGAGTAATTTTTTCATAATAGCATGTTTTCGTTAAGCTTTCGTAGGGCTAACCTAGCTAGAACTTAAACAAAATTTGCTATTTCATGTATACTATTGCTAATAGTATAGTTTAAAGGAGATGTCTTGGACCAGATTCGGCTCTAAAACGCTCCCATTTTATCATCATATATTTATCCCCTAATTCCGTTATCATCATGCCCTGATTTTTTACATTACTCGACTGAGAGATATACTCCATAAGCTCTTGATGAGTTAACACTTTATAGGTAGGGTGATAATCATAATTTTCTGGGGCCTGTACTTTATACTTTTTTACCCAATTCATTACACTCACATGACTCACCCCTAGAATACGCTCAATTTCTCTGAAAGTAACTCCTTCTATATGCAATTGGAGGGCCTTGATTACATAATATGGATCGATACTTTTCCCTTCTTTTTCTACAGTAAAATAATACTTACACTGCTTGCAAAGATAACGTTGTCGACTATTTACGATTCCGCTTTTGCATATATCCTCTTTTTTACACTTAGGGCAAATGGTGATTTTCATAACAAAAATGACATTAGATATATTAAATTAGCATTTATATATCAATTTAGCAAAAATAATTTTTGATTACAAGGTCATCCGAATCAAATTAACTTACTTTATTGTACAAACTAACGATGACCTATGAGCTACCCTTATCAAATTAAAAGTCTTGAAGCTTATCATAAAGCTTACAAGCATAGTATTGAAAATCCAGCTGCCTTTTGGAGTGAAATCGCAGAAAATTTTACATGGAAAAAAAAGTGGGATTCTGTATTAGATTGGAATTTTAAGGATCCAAAAATTGAATGGTTCAAAGGTGGTAAATTAAATATCACCGAAAACTGTTTAGATCGTCACTTAGAAAAAAATGGGGATACCCCTGCCATTATTTGGGAACCGAATGATCCCGAAGAACATCATCGCATTATTACGTATAAGCAATTGCACTTGAAGGTTTGTCAGTTTGCACAGGTCTTATTGAACAATGGCGTACAAAAAGGGGACCGTGTTTGTATCTATATGGGCATGATTCCAGAATTGGCCATTGCGGTACTGGCTTGTGCTAGAATTGGCGCTATTCATAGTGTTATTTTTGGCGGCTTCTCTGCACAAAGTATTGCAGACAGATTGGAGGATGCAAAAGCGGAATTCATTATTACCTGCGATGGCGCTTACCGTGGTGCGAAAGACATTCCTTTAAAAGGCGTAATTGACGATGCCTTAATTGGAAATAAAACCATCAAAAAAGTGATTGTTTGTACCAGAACCAGAACGGCTGTTTCCATGTTAAAAGGACGTGATGTATGGTGGGAAGATGAAATTAAAAAAGTAGAGACACAAGGTTTATCATTAGTGCCTGCTGTCGAGATGGATGCAGAAGATCCTTTATTTATTTTATATACATCAGGTTCTACAGGAAAACCAAAAGGAGTAGTGCATAGCGTGGCTGGGTATATGGTATATACCAACTATACTTTTGTGAATGTATTTCAATACCAACCCAATGACATATTCTTCTGTACGGCAGATGTGGGTTGGATTACAGGACATAGCTATATTGTATATGGGCCCTTAAGTGCAGGTGGCACCTCTTTAATGTTTGAAGGGGTTCCTACTTTCCCCGACGCAGGTCGTTTTTGGGATATCGTAGACAAGTTTAAAGTAAACACTTTGTACACTGCCCCTACTGCCATTCGTTCATTAATGGGATTTGGATTGGGCCCCGTGAAAGATCATGATTTAAGTAGTTTAAAAATATTAGGTACTGTAGGCGAACCCATAAATGAAGAAGCATGGCATTGGTATGATGAACATATCGGTAAAAAAAGATGTCCTATTGTGGACACCTGGTGGCAAACAGAAACCGGCGGTATTTTAATTTCAAATATGGCGGGCATAACCCCAGGTAAACCAGGATGGGCAACGTATCCATTGCCAGGTGTGAAACCCATTTTAGTGGATGACAAGGGCAATGAAATCACGGAGCAAGAAGGTGGTTTATATCGTGGTAATTTATGTATCACTCAACCTTGGCCTGCGACCATTCGCACCACCTATGGTGATCATGAGCGTTGTCGCACCAACTATTTTGCAACCTACGAGAATTTATATTTTACGGGAGATGGTGCATTAAGAAACGAAGAAGGTCAATTTAGAATTACAGGCCGTGTAGATGATGTATTAAATGTGAGTGGCCACCGTATTGGAACAGCCGAAGTGGAGAATGCCATTAATATGCATGCAGGAGTCGTTGAAAGTGCAGTAGTAGGTTATCCGCATGATATTAAAGGACAGGGTATTTATGCTTATGTGATTTATACCGGATCACATGGACAGGATACGCATGGCACGGGCGATATGGTTCGAAAAGATATTTTACAAACCGTAACACGTATTATTGGCCCCATTGCAAAACCAGATAAAATTCAATTTGTATCGGGACTTCCTAAAACAAGATCTGGAAAAATAATGCGTCGCATATTAAGAAAAGTAGCAGAAGGCGAAACGAGTAACCTTGGCGATACTTCTACTTTATTAGATCCTGGAGTAGTAGATGAAATTGTAAAAGGAATGTTGTAAATATTTCCTGTTTGAAATAAAAAAAGTCCCGTTGAAATGATCAGCGGGACTTTTTTATATCCTAACAATTAGGAATTAGTTTTCCATTAATTTTTTCAACTTGCTTGACAAGAAGAATAAAATAATTGCAGCAATACCTGCCATGAAAACAAAGAACATAAAGAACTCATGTAGGTTGGTAATTTGATACCCTGCAAAAGAAGTTGCCTTGCCATTTTCTGGATACAATGCACTAAACACACCCGCTAATTTATTCGCAAATGCATTTGCTGTAAACCATACAGCCATCAATAAAGAAGCGAATTTAATAGGCGCTAATTTGTTGAATAAAGACAAGCCGATAGGTGATAAACAAAGTTCTCCAAAAGTGTGCATCATATACATTCCTATTAACCAGATCATGCTTACTTTCACGCCGGCACCTACTCCATTCACCCCGGTGGCGATCCATAAATAACCCAATGCCAAAAGCATTAAGCCCATGGCCATTTTAAAAGGAGAAGAAGGCTCTTTTTTAATTTTGCCTAACTTAATCCAAACCCATGCTACCAAAGGCGCAAGGGTCACCACAAAAATAGAATTGAGGGACTGAAAGAAACTAGTTGGCACTTCAAAAAAGCCAAGATCTCTTTGCGTATTTTCAGAAGCAAAATAAGTTAAGGAAGCACCTGCTTGTTCAAAGGCGCTCCAAAAGAAAATTACAAAAAAGGAGACCGTAAACAACACGGCTACTTTTTTCTTTTGTAAAAGATCTAAAGATTTATCTGAAAAAATAATAAAGGCAATAAACAAAATACAAGCAAGCAATAACCAAAATAAATAACTCACTACTTTAATATCTATGTACACCAACGCAATGGTCACCAGAGACACTAAAAATAAAAAGCCAACCATTACAGGTAGTTTTTGGAAGAAAGCTGGTGCCTCTTTAGGTGCTTGTCCAATGGGTTGTCCATCTACATCTACCAAGTATTTTTTCTGAAATACCATTTGTGTAATTACACTTAACAACATGGCAATCCCCCCCGCTAAAAAAGCCCATTTAAAATCTCCACTCACACCAGTGTCTCCAAAAGCTCCACAAACAATGGGTCCTAAGGCACCACCGGTATTAATCCCCATATAAAAAATGGTATAAGCAGCATCTGTTTTACTATCCCCCTTTGCGTACAATTGACCCACCATACTGGAAATATTGGGTTTGAAAAATCCATTGCCCGCAATCATACAACCCAACCCTGTATAAAATAAAGGAGTTGCCAAGGCTGCATTGTCATAAAAATTACCACAAAAAAACAGAAAGAATTCTCCAATGGCCATCACCAATCCTCCAGCAATAATGGATCTATTATTACCCCAATAACGGTCAGCGATATAACCTCCTAATAAAGGGGTTAAGTAAACTAGTCCCGTATAACTTCCATACACCTGAGAGGCAAAAACTTTATCAAAAAGCAATGCTTTGGTTAAAAACAATACCAAAATGGCACGCATACCATAATAGTTAAATCGCTCCCACATTTCTGTTGCAAACAATACATATAACCCTTTTGGATGCTTTTGCGCTGTTGTAGACATATTCAATTGTTTATTTAATTGACCCAAATTAATAAAATCCCTTCAATAATTTTTACTTTCGCGTTGCAAACCTTTATATATGAATATTTTAATCATTGGAAGTGGTGGTAGAGAACATGCTTTGGCTTGGAAAATGGCACAAAGCCATCACTGTGACAACTTGTTTATTGCGCCCGGAAATCCAGGCACAGCGAGTGTTGGCACCAATGTGGCTATTCAAGTAAATGATTTTGCAGGGCTTAGAAATTGCGTATTGGAAAATGCAATTGATATGGTGGTGGTGGGGCCCGAAGATCCCTTGGTAAACGGGATTTATGACTTTTTTGCAAAGGACGAAGCCACCCAACAGGTAAATGTAATTGGCCCTTCAGCGGAAGCAGCCCAATTAGAGGGTAGCAAAGCTTTTAGCAAACATTTTATGCAAAGACATGGTATCCCTACCGCTAGCTATGCTGAATTTACCCATGCTAATTATAATGAAGGTGTGGAATATATTAAGTCTCATTCCCTACCTATTGTATTAAAAGCAGATGGATTGGCAGCTGGAAAGGGCGTTATCATTGCATTTACGCACCAAGAAGCCCTTACGAGCTTTGAAGAAATGATTCAAAATAAGCAATTTGGAGAAGCGAGTTCAAAAGTAGTGATAGAGCAGTTTTTAGAGGGTATTGAGGTAAGCGTTTTTGCACTCACAGACGGAGTAAACTACCAGATTATTGGCCATGCCAAGGATTATAAAAGAATTGGAGAAGGAGATACCGGCCTTAATACGGGTGGTATGGGCTGCGTGAGCCCGGTTCCCTTTATGGACACGGATTTTATGCAAAAGGTGGAAACACGCATTATCCAACCCACCATTCAAGGTATTCAGTCCGAAAACTTGGTCTATAAAGGCTTTGTGTTTTTTGGCTTGATGAATTGTGGTGGAGAGCCCTATGTTATTGAATACAATTGCCGATTGGGGGATCCCGAAACAGAGGTAATTCTACCCAGATTACAGACCGACCTTGTAAGTCTATTGGCTGCCGCAGACAATGGCACTTTGGAGGACGTCAATATTGAGTATCATCCTAGCGCATTTGCAACCGTTATGGCAGTGAGTGGTGGCTATCCTGGAGCCTATAATAAAGACTTCCCTATTCAGGGTTTAACAGAAGCTGCTACTGTACCTGGAACGCTTGTATTTCAAGCTGGGACTGGGTTTAAAGACAATACAGTAGTTACAAAAGGGGGGCGTGTTTTAACAACAACTGCCCAGGGAAATGACTTGCAAGAAGCAGTTAGCAATGCACAAAAAGCCTTGGCACATATCCAATTTGAGGGGATGTATTTTAGAAAAGATATTGGCTACGAATTCAAGGCCTAGACCCTTCCAAAAATTATTCTCATTGATTTTCTAAAAAGCTTTGTAGTTCAAGGATTTTAAGTGAATTTTGTAACATTCAAATTGAACTATCAAAACATTGAACAATAATGGGATTATTTAACTTTTTTACCCAAGAAATCGCGATGGACTTGGGCACCGCAAACACATTGATTATTCACAACGACGAAGTAGTAGTAAATGAACCTTCCATTATCGCCTTGAATAGGAATAATATGAAGGAGGTTTTAGGAGTTGGAAAGAAAGCGTTGTTGATGCACGAGAAAACACACGAAAGTATTAAAACAGTACGTCCATTAAAAGACGGAGTAATCGCCGACTTTAATGCCGCTGAATTAATGATTCGTGAGTTGATGAAAATGATTTATCCAAAGAAGCCATTATTTCCTCCAAGTTGGAGAATGGTTATTTGTATTCCTTCTTCCATCACCGAAGTTGAAAAAAGAGCGGTACGTGATAGTGCTGAGCAAGCAGGTGCAAAAGAAGTGTATATGATTCACGAACCGATGGCAGCTGCATTAGGTATTGGTATTGATGTAGAAGAGCCTGTAGGAAATATGATTATTGATATCGGAGGTGGTACAACAGGTATTACCGTAATCGCCTTAGCAGGTATTGTGTGTGACCAAAGTATTCGTGTTGCGGGAGATGAATTCACTGCAGATATTATGGAAGCATTAAGACGTTACCATAGTTTATTAATTGGTGAGCGTACTGCAGAACAAATTAAAATTCACGTGGGTGCTGCTTTAAAAGATTTAGACAATCCGCCAGATGACATGCCAGTAAACGGAAGAGACTTGGTAACAGGTATTCCAAAACAAATCATGGTATCTTACCAAGAAGTAGCAGAAGCATTAGATAAAAGTATTTTCAAAATAGAAGAAGCCATCTTAAAAGCTTTAGAGACAACACCTCCAGAGTTGGCTGCAGATATTTACCGTCGTGGTTTATACATAACAGGTGGTGGATCTTTGTTACGTGGTCTTGATAAAAGATTGAGTGCAAAAATCAAATTACCCGTACATGTTGCTGAAGATCCATTAAAGAGCGTTGTACGTGGTACTGGTATTGCGTTGAAAAACTATCAGCGTTTCCCTTTCATCATGAGATAATAAAAGTCATCACGCTTGAAGAACATTATTGGGTTTATAAGACAAAACTTTACTTTTTTTAGTTTTTTGATACTGCAAATTGTATCATTAGTAATGTTGTCGTCCTATAGTAAATCTCATGAAGCATTTTTTGGTTCTTGGACCAATCAGTTTACAGGCAATATCAACCGATACTATAATAGTTGGGCATACTTTTTTGATTTAAAAGAGACCAATGCAAAACTCATTCAAGAAAATACTTATTTACGAAATCAATTGGCACAAAATTTTGTTGCCATGGATACTTCCAAAAAAGCGGGTGCCCTCATTTTAAGAAGAGATAGTTTAGAGAAGATTAGAAAATTTTATTACTTCCCAGCTAAAGTGGTGGGGAATACCTTTACGCTTCAAAAAAATTATATCTGGATTGAACGTGGTTCTAAACAAGGCATTAAAAAAGACATGGCTGCCATTAGTCCAGACGGAAGTATTGTTGGTGTAGTAGTAGAAGTGAATGACAATTACAGTAAAATCATGAGCTTGCTTCACCGCAACAGCAAAGTAAGTGCCATGCTTAAGCGCGATAAGGTTGCAGGTAGTATTGAATGGGATGGAATTGATCCCAACATTTTAGTGCTAAAAAATATTTCAAAGAGTGCCGCGCCAAAAGTTGGCGATACGGTATTGACAAGTCCTTACTCCTCTAACTTCCCTACCCAACTAATGGTAGGAAGAGTTACAGCAATTGTAAAAGACCCGTCCAGCAACTTCCTCACTTTGAATGTAAAAGCGGCTACTAATTTTTTCAATTTAGAATACGTCTATATTGTTGAAAATAGGCGCATGGCAGAACAAAAACAATTAGAAAAAACGGAGGCGAATAATGAATAATGTAATTAAAAATAGCGTCCGCTTTGTTTTGTTTTTGTTGGTGCAAATCATCATCTTGAATGAGGTGCCCCCTATTCATCAATTCATCACTCCTTATTTATATTTCACTTTTATTCTTTGGCTTCCTTTTGGAACCAGCAGACTTTCCTTAACCTTACTTGGATTTATAGTGGGATACGCATTGGATGTTTTCACCAATACCCCAGGCCTTCATGCAGCCGCCTGTGGCCTTATTGGATATGTTCGTCCAAGTATCCTGAATTTACTTTTATCACAAGAAACCTCCGAAGAATTGAATAGAGAGCCGAGCGTGGGTTCTATGGGATGGGGACCCTTCCTCATTTATGTAATGATATTAACCTTTGTACATCACTTCTATTTGGTACTTTTAGAATGGCTGCAATTTGGAAACTTTGTTTATTTCATTGGAAAAGTAATAGCAACTAGCTTGATGAGCGTTCTACTCATTTTTGTAGTAGAACTTGTTATGAACAGAAGAAAGCTAAAAAGATAATTCATGGCATTGTATAATTCCAATCGTGGGGGCATTATTCAAATAATTATTGGGTTTGTTTTTGTGATTATCATTGGCCAGTTGATTAGCCTGCAAATTTTTTCAAACAAATACAAACTAGCGGCAGACAACAATGCCATTTATAGAAAAATCATTTATCCAGATCGCGGTATTATTTATGATCGTAAAAAAAGAGCCCTTCTTGAAAATAGTATTAGCTATGATTTAGTAGTGATACCCAATGAGGCTAAAAGTGTAGATACCACAACGCTTTGTGAAATTTTAAAAATTAGCAAAGAGGAATATTCCAAAAGAATGATTGAAGTGATTGTCAAAAATTCAAGAGTGAAGGCAGGCATCTTTGAACCATTCTTATCTCCTGAGTTATATGCGCAATTAACTGAAAATTTATATCGCTTTCCAGGTTTCTCTTTATCAGAAAGATCCATTAGAACCTACCCCTACAATACTGCCGCACACGTACTTGGCTATGTGGCCGAAGTGGATGTTAACTTTTTACAAAAACATCAAGAGGATGGCTACGAGATGGGAGATTATGCAGGTATGACAGGCCTTGAGAAACAATATGAAACTATCCTCATGGGGCAACGTGGAGTAAAAAGATTTTTAAGGGATAATAAAGGCAAGATTCAAGGCGCATTTGAAAAAGGACAATTTGATACCCTGGCCATTGCTGGTAGAAATTTATATACCAGTATGGATGTAGAAGTACAACAATTGGCTGAAAAAGTGTTGACCAATAAAGTAGGAAGTGCCGTTGCGATTAATATTAAAACTGGGGGCGTGATTGCAATGGCTTCCAGTCCAGGATACAATCCTAACCTGTTAACAGGAAATCAGCGCAAAAAAACCATTGGTAGATTACTAATGGATACGGCAAGACCCATTTACAACCGTGCGATTAAGGGGCAATATCCTCCAGGATCTACTTTTAAACCATTGGGGGCCTTGATTGCATTAGACGAAGGTTTGATCACCCCTGGTTATGGCTACAATTGTTTTGGAGCCTATGGTGCATGCGGAGATCCACGTAAATGTGAGCACCACAACGCAGGACATGCCGCTAATTTACAATTGGCATTGGCCAACTCTTGTAACTCTTACTTTTTACAAGTATTTAGAATGGCCATTGATAATCCTAAATACCGTAATGCAAAAACAGGCTATTTAAAATGGAAGGAATACATGAATAGTTTTGGCTTTGGTAGAAAAATTGGAGTAGACTTACCAAGTGAGAACAAAGCCAATATTCCAGATACCGCCAAATACAACAAGGACTTTGGAAATCCAAAGTATTGGAATAGCTGTTATATGTTAACCCTAGGTATTGGTCAGGATAGGATGACAGCAACGCCTATTCAGATGGCAAATAGTATGGCCCTTATCGCGAATGATGGTTACTATTATACCCCGCATTTTGTAGATAGTATCGAAGATGAAAATGAACAAGATGCTGCAGTGTTAGAAAACTTTAGAAAAAAACAACAAGTAACTAATATTCCTAAAGAGTATTTCAAAGCCATTAAGGAAGGAATGCATGATGTGACTGTAATTGGAACTGCTGCGGGCATAAAAATTCCAGGAATTGAATACTGTGCAAAAACAGGAACCGCTCAGAACCCACATGGTAAAAATCACTCCTTATTTGTATGTTTCGCGCCCAAAGACAATCCTAAAATTGCAGTGGCCGTTATTGTTGAAAATGCAGGATACGGGGCAACTTGGGCCGGACCTATTGCAGCTTTGATGATGGAAAAATATTTAAACGACACCCTCTCTAAAGAAAGTCAATTGAAGGCAGACAATTTATCGAAAGTAGATTTATTGCCTCAGGCGATCAAAGATTGGTATGTAAGAAATAATAAAACAGCGCAACTTACGCCCATCGAATATAATAACGATGAATTAGGTGCGGTATGGGACATGGAAATGATTTCAGATAATAAAATGGTGCCTAAAAAAATAGATACGGTTAAGGCCACTAAGGACACAGCAGGCAGACCGACAACCCCTGCCAAACCACTGCCCAAAGCGCGTTCAAACAAGGATACTGCACTATTAGATCAAAGTAAAAAGAAAAAGACACCTAAAGTAAAAAATGTCAAACACACCTAATCAAAACAACTTCTCAAAAGGTACTGACTTGGCTGTTATCATTCTTTATTTTGCAATGGTAGCCATTGGTATTCTATGCATTTTTATGGTAGAATACAATCCAAATAGTAATTGGAGTAGTTCATTTATAACAGGCAAAAACAGCTATAGCAAACAAATTTATTTTGCCATGTTCTGTAGCTTGGTAGGCATCTTTATTTTATTAATGGACAGTAAGGTATTCACTGCCTTAGCTAATATTTCATACGTGGTGGGCATTCTTTTAATGCTAGCCACTTTTGTGATTGGAAAAAATATCAACGGATCTAAAAGTTGGATTCCTATGGGAGGCGGCTTCAACTTACAGCCTGCTGAATTGTGTAAAATTTTCACCGCACTTATCCTAGCCAAATTCATATCCAAACCCGAAACAGACTTTACAAAACTTAAATCTCATTTAATTGCAGGTGCCATGATAGGCATTCCCGCAATTTTATCCATCATGCAGCATGAAATGGGATTGGCCTTGGTGTATAGTGCATTTATATTTGCCATGTATAGAGAAGGACTTCCTCCGGTAATATTAGTGGTTGCTCTTTCCTTTGCTATACTCGTAATTGCTACCTTACTTTTAGATCCAGCTATACTCGCCATCATCTTATCAGTCATTGCAGGGATCATTATTTTATCCATGATCAAAAGATTTAAGCGAAATAAAAACAATATCTTGATTGTCTTAAGTATTTGGGCAATTTGTTTTGGCACAGTTAGATATGTGGTTCCTTATATCTTTAACAATGTATTTGAGTGCTACCAAAGCACCCGTATCTATAGCATGGTAGGTAAAGAATATGATTGTAGTCAAAATAAAAAATCGGTTTCTGCCTCCGGAAAACAAAATGGTAAAAAACCCGATGATTACAATGTTAAGCAAAGTAAAATTGCCATTGGCTCAGGAGGATTTTGGGGAAGAGGCTTTTTAAAAGGAACGCAAACAAGAGGAAAATATGTGCCTGAACAGAATACAGACTTTATTTTCACCTCCTTAGGAGAAGCTTTTGGTTTCATTGGAACCGCAACCTTTTTAGGATTGTATTTATTTTTCTTATTTAGACTCATACGAATTGCAGAAAGACAAAGAAGTACTTTTTCCCGCGTATACGCTTATAGTGTGGTAGGTATTTTCTTTTTTCATATTGCAGTGAATATTAGCATGACCGTTGGTTTGTTCCCAGTAGTAGGAATTCCTTTACCTCTTATTAGCTATGGAGGCTCCTCCCTACTCACCTTTACCGTGCTTGTATTTATATTATTAAGATTAGATGCAGACCGTCAAATGGTATTGCGATAAACACAACAATTATGCGCATCTATCCACTCTCAGAAGGAAGTTTTACCATTGATCATAGTAAAGTGTTTGTCCCATTTGATACGGCCACTCATAATTTACAGCAACGCCCCAAGGGAAGTATTTTGGTAGAGATACAGCCTTTTGTAGTGGTAACAGACAATGACATTATATTATTTGATACCGGCTTAGGTTATTTTAACAATGCGGGTATTTTACAATTGCATGATAATCTCATGAAAGTGGGTATTGATCCATCAAGTGTCACCAAGGTATTCATGAGCCATCTGCATAAGGACCATGCGGGAGGTATGACCTACCTTCATCCTGTTTATCAAGAACGTTTTATTAGTTTCCCCTACGCTAAATATTATATTCAAAAAAGAGAATTCGACTATGCCATGAGCGGATCAAGTCCCTCCTACTTAGTAGAACAAATAAGTATCTTGGCAGAATTTAGTAATGTAGTTTGGTTAACAGAGGACGAGGGTATCATTGACAATCTCATTCACTATCAACTCACTGCCGGACATAGTTTATACCATCAAGTTGCTTGGATCAAAGAGGCAGATACTACCTTTTTCTTTGGAGGTGATGTTGCACCACAATTACAACAAATGAAATCTAAATTTATTGCCAAATACGATATGGATGGCAAGGCTTCAATGGAATGGAGACAATTATGGTGGGAGCAAGCTGCTAAGGAACAATGGACCTTTGCATTTTATCACGATATTCAATATCCTACCTTCTTACCTGCACCTCTTGTTTAAAACAAACATTCATTAGGAATCAAGTGTAGCAAGGGTTTCAAGAGATCTTCCCTAATTTATAGTATCTTTATACTAATCTTATGGCAAGCTCAATCAATCATTATTCAGGACAGTTTAGACGCAATGTATCCGATAAATATATTATCTACAATAGCTTATTTGCTGCATTACCTTACTCTGGTATAGCCAATGTAGGCGCCTTATTGCCTATTATGTTGCAAACCTGCGAGGAAGGCTATGCAAAAGAAAAAAGTCCGGTAGAAATAATTGATTACTTTTTTAGTAGACAAACAGAAGTAAGTACCGAAAAAGAAAAAATAGATCACTTGTTCAAATATGTGCAATACATGGAAAGACAGGTGGTATTGTTTGATGCCATAGAAGACGCCGCATTTACAACAGTTAATGATATGGAAGGTGCTGGAAGTATTAAATCACTCATAAGTGAAGCAAACTTTTCTGGCAAGATGGAAGGATTGAGAAAGAAATTAAAAGATTTTAAAGTACGTATTGTACTCACTGCTCACCCCACTCAATTTTATCCATCTAATGTGTTGGGCATCATACATGATATGGGAATAGCCATTGCTAAAAACGACTACAATACCATCAACCATTATATTCAACAATTAGGACTCACTCCTTTCTTCAATAAAAAACAGCCTACACCCACCGATGAAGCATTAAATTTAATGTGGTATTTGGAGAATATATTTTATCACTCCATTGGGAATATATACAATACCATTGTAAAGGAAGTTTTTGAAAACGATTATGAAAGCGCCAATCCATTTATTGAATTGGGATTTTGGCCAGGCGGAGACCGCGATGGCAATCCTTTTGTGAATGCATCCACCACACTAAACGTGGCAGCTGCTTTAAGAAGCAGTATTATTGTTTGTTACTATCGAGATGTAAGAAAATTAAAACGCAAGCTTACCTTTTCTGGGGTAGATACCTTATTAAGTTCCCTTGAAGCAAGTTTATACGAAAACGTGTTTAGACCAGACCAAAGCAAACCCATTAGTGTAGAAGAAATTGTAGGTTGTCTTACCACCATTCGTAAAAAAATAATTGATGAAAATCACTCTTTGTATTTGGCTAAATTAGATAGCTTGCTCCATAAAGTAAAAATATTTGGAACCCATTTTGCTGCATTAGATATTAGACAAGATAGCAGAATTCATCGCCAAGTTTTATTAGATGTCCATAACACTTTGTTGTCAAAAACCGGAAAAGGGATCTTACCAGATCAGTACGAACAATTAAACAAAGAAGCACAAATCGAAAGTTTACTTCAAGTGCAAAACCAGGTGGATCCATCCCTGTTTACGGAAACCATCACCAAAGACACCATCGAAAGTATTTATGCCATAACCCAAGTGCAAAAGATGAATGGGGTTGCTGGTTGCCATAGATACGTTATAAGCAATTGTCAATCGGAGGTGAATGTTATGGAATTATATGCCCTTTTTAGATTGTGTGGATGGGATGAATCCTTAGCCAATATTGATATTGTACCCTTATTTGAAACGATTGATGATTTGGCCGCATCAGAAGAAATCATGGGCTATCTATACCAGCATCCTTTTTATGCCGCACATTTAAAGTGTAGAAATCAGCACCAACCTATTATGCTTGGATTCAGTGATGGAACCAAAGATGGCGGTTATTTGCAGGCCAATTGGAGTATCTACAAATCAAAGGAGTTACTAACCCATATTTCTCGCAAGCATCATATCACGGTTAAGTTCTTTGATGGACGTGGAGGCCCTCCAAGTAGAGGGGGTGGTAAAACACATCAGTTTTATGCTTCTATGGGCAATCAGATTGAAAATGAAGAAATCCAATTAACGATACAAGGCCAAACCATTACCTCTAATTTTGGGACCATACACTCTTCTCAATATAACTTAGAACAGTTATTAAGTGCAGGTGTAAGTCATGAATTATTTGCCGATTCCAAATTACAGTTATCTCCACAAGATCGATTCATCTTCGAGGAATTAGGAAACATTAGCTATCAGTCTTACCAGCAATTAAAGGAGCATGCTTTATTCCTTCCTTATTTGCAAAAATTTAGTCCTTTAAATTATTATAGCAAAAGCAATATTGCAAGTAGACCCGCAAAAAGAGGCGCAGGTAATACCTTAAAATTTGAAGACTTGCGTGCTATTCCGTTCGTGGGCAGCTGGAGTCAATTAAAACAAAACGTTCCAGGTTTTTTTGGAGTTGGAACGGCTTTACAAGTGATGAAAGAAAAAGGAATGTGGAAAGAGGTGCAATCCTTATTCAATAACATCTCCTTCTTTAAAACACTCATTGACAATAGTATGATGAGTATGGTAAAATCAAGCTTTGCCATTACGAAGTATATAGACAAAGATCCCGAGTATCAAGAAATTTGGAATATCATTAGAGAAGAATTTAAACTGACCACTCAACTATATTTAGAATTAAGCAATACCAAAAGTTTAATGGAAAACGATACGGCGGCTAAACATTCTATTTTATTAAGAGATCGCATTGTACTTCCATTACTTACAATCCAACAATATGCTTTGTGCAGGGTACAAGAGCCTACTATTGACGAGGCGTTAAAAGCGGCTTATGAAAAGCTATTGACTAGAACTATGTTTGGGGTTATCAACGCCGCCCGCAACTCAGTTTAAACTGGCGCTTTGGTATCCTTCCATTTCCACAAATGCAAGCATGCATAAGTTTTATAAGGCGTCCAGGCCTTTGACTTTGCAATCATTTTGGCATGCAACTCTTTTTTGGTTTCGTACTTGAATTTATACAATCTTACCATGGCTTGTTGTATACCTAAATCATCCACCGCAAATACATTTTCATGGCCCAAACTAAACATGAGCAACATTTCCACGGTCCATCTTCCTACCCCCTTAATTTGAGTTAGCAAATCAATGACCTCTTCTGGATCCATTGCGTACAATTGTTTATCCGTAATTTTTTGATCCATAAAAAATTGAGCCACGTTTTGCACATAAGCCACTTTAGAATTGCTCAAACCAATACTCCTTAAAATGGTTGGATCTGTTGCAAGTACTTGTTCACAGCTGGGTTCCTTTCCATTATAAATAGCCAAAAAACGATCAAAAATAACCTTGGCTACTTTGGTACTTAATTGTTGACTTATAATACTCGCAATCAAACGAATAGGGGTATTTTTCCTTCGCTTTAAAATATGCGTATCCTCCATCAATAAAGGGGCAAGTTTGGCATCTTTGCTCAAATGTACTTTGTAACTCATGGTCACAAATTAGGGAGATTTATTTATTTATCTTAACTTTTGCTCCTATTCAATAATTCGTTTATGAAAAAAATAGGTACCCTTCTTGCTATTTTAATCGTTCAAATTTCATTTGCACAAAATAGCGATGTTACAACCATTCAATCCATTTTAGACAATCAAACCAAGGCCTGGAACAATGGCGACTTAGATGCCTTTATGGTGGGTTATCTTAATAGTGACAGTCTTGTATTTATTGGAAAATCTGGACCTACTTATGGATATAAAAATACACTCGCCAATTATAAAAAGGGGTATCCAGACAAAAGTCATATGGGAAATCTTCATTTTGACATTGTTAGTATCAAACCACTAAATGAAGATCATTACTTTGTAATTGGCAAATGGCATTTAACCCGAACTGTTGGAAATTTGAATGGTATATTCACTTTAGTATTTAGAAAAACAAAAGAGGGTTGGAAAATTATTTCAGACCATAGTAGCTAATTCAACCCATATCGATATTCCGCTACTTCCAAGATTAGTCTAAGCTTTGCTTATTAGAAGCCGCTGCTTTTAACAACCTATCAAATTCTGCAGGGGTAAGATCATTGTAGAAATAATAAACAGGATCTACTTTGGTTCCTCTCTTGATGACTTCATAATGACAATGAGGACCCGTGCTCTTTCCAGTACTTCCAATATAACCAATCACCTCGCCTCGCTTAACCGTTTGGCCTTGTGATGCTTTTATTTTTAACATGTGACCATAAAGGGTTTGATATCCATATCCATGATTAATCACCACTTTATTTCCATAACCGTCTGTATTAAAACCAGCAATTTGCACAACCCCATCAGCGGTTGCATAAATAGGCGTTCCAGCAGGAGCTGTGAAATCTAAACCCTGATGAAAACGAAGATTCTTGTAAACCGGATCGATACGATATCCAAAACTTCCTCCAATTCTATTTAAGTTTTTATTACTTACTGGCTGAATGGCAGGAATGGCTCTTAGCAACTGCTCCTTATTTTTGACCATATTGGTAATTTCCACAAAGGATTTTCCTTGATAAGCCATTCTTAAACTAAGATTGTTTAGTTGGCCGGTCATATTTTTAATGAGCTCCGTATTGGATAATTTTTGAATTAAACGCACTTCCTTTTTAGCTTCCATTTCTTTGAGCCTAGCACTATCCGGAATGGGATCTGCTTCAAAAATAGACCTGTATACCTCGTTATCCCGATTCTCCAATTCGGTCATTTGGAGCTCTAATTGATTCACTCGATCCTGCAATACGCTGTAACTTTCCCTATAGGAGTCATTTTGTTGACGTAACAACTTTTCTTTAGGAGAGTCAATATATTGGAAAATAAGGATCACAATGATAATGCCGGTCACAATAGAGGCCGCGATATAGCCAAAAAGCTGCAATAAACGCACCCTCAAAGGCACTTCGATTTTCTCAAATCGCAGGGTATGTGTATTAAAGAAGTATTTAATTTTCTTCATTTGAAAAGCGGCTTCAGTTTCTTACCTTTGGGGACCTTAAAAAACCTTACAAATATAGCTTTTAAGGAGAACAAAGCCTAAAATATAGTCACATGATGAAGAG
>JACCDW011830543.1_pt1 | contig 18655 bp, 10 predicted proteins | sample 7449781 | NCBI WGS metagenome assembly JACCDW01 (sample SAMN15323449, study PRJNA562643) | freshwater metagenome | isolation source: river surface water | place: USA:Blue River Watershed | collected 2017-08-18
GAGGCAATTTCACCGGAGGCGGCGGAACAAATTGGGATGAGCCTTCAAGTGCCGATACGACTATTACCAATGGATTTGGAGCTACAGCCAACACATCCGGATCCAAATTGAAAATGAAATTACCCACTGCCTTGAGTGCGCAATTGGACTACCATGTTCATCGCAAGCTATATGCAATGGGCGCTTTGACCTTGGCATTCCCTTGGAAAAACAAATTGGGTATTCAACGCGCTACATACTTGGCCGTTGTACCTCGTTGGGAAAGCGCAAACTATGAAATCAGTTTGCCCATTACGCTTTATGAATTTAAAAAGCCCATGGTAGGATTGGCTTTTCGTGTAAGAAGTGTAATCATTGGGAGTGACTATTTGAATGCGTTTCTTTTCAATGGAAACTTATATGGTGCCAATATTTATGTGCACGTAAAAATGGCGATGTTCAAACATCCCAAGTGCAAATCTTCCACCAGTGGCGGAAGGGCTGACTTCACCAAGAGAAAGACAAGACCAGTCCGTCAGGCTCCAAAAAGCCCCGTTCCTTGCCCGAGGTTTTAATAGCAAAAAGGAATTTAACAGCATAAAAAAGGGAGCTCCGTTGAGCTCCCTTTTCTTTGTTGTGTAAAACCGATGTTTACTTTACAACCACAAACTTGATAGCTTGTGTTTGAGTACCGTTGTTCATGCGAACAGTATACATACCAGCAGCAAGAGACTCGCTGAAAGAAATTGTCTTAGCACCATTTCCTTCTACAGTCCAATTCTCTGATTGGATCATACGACCAGCACCATCCAAAATCTGTACGTTCAACACACCTTCGAAATCGTTAGCATAAAGAACAATCTCAGAACCTGCATTTGGGTTAGGATAAGCAACAAAAGAAGCGCCACCAATTGCTACAGCCTCAGAAGTGAAAGCTGATTGCTCCAATGGCATTCCTGCAAAACCGATAGTCTGAACACAGTTAGCAGTTGAGTTGAAAGCTGTGTAAGATGCGTTATCCAAGTGCTTAGCACGAACTTTCACATCATACTTTTGACCGTTAGCAATACCTGTTACTGAAGACAATCCGATGATTCTTGAAGCATTTACTGCTCCATCAAGAGAAATTGGCAAACCAGCTGATGGCAATACTTGAGTGAATTCCCAATTGTAGTTCTTAACACCACAAACTCCACGGTTTGTAGCTACAGAGCTAGTAATTGATTTAAAAACTGGACATTGGTCAGTGCTACGAACTTGCAAAGCAGCCTCAGAGCTCATGGTGAAAGTTCCCAAAGTTGTTCCAGGAACAACCAAGTCATTCATGTTTCCAAAAGCATCAGCCAAAGAATAAGTTACGTCAACGGTTACATATTTGGTTTGGCTGGCACCAGTGAAGTTAGCTGGGAAAATACGACCCAATTGAGCAATAGTTCCGGAAGGAATAGTGTAAGAAAACTCTGGAGTACCATTTACGTCAGCTGAAGTCAAACGATTAACTGTGTAAGTAACAGCACCACTTCTGAAAGCAACTTTAAAGTTTTGACAGTTGTTGGTGTAGTTGTTTGTATTGTTTGTGTAAACAGCAATATCCATCGCACCGCCGCGGATGTAAGCAATTCGCAAAGAAGCTGTTCCAGGAGTACTGTTGTTGTTTCTTACCAAAACATAATACTCTTGACCAACAGACAAATCCGTATAGTACAAAATCTCGCTTCCACCGTCTGCATTCAAGCTACCAACGTTTCCTGGATGCACATCGTTTTCTGAAGCCAAAGCAATCAATTGAACTCCTGTAGTTGCTGGAGCATCAAATAAAGCCAAATCGTTGTCATCACTTACGGATGGAGAACCAACCAAAGAGATACGAACGGCAGGTTGAGCAGCGGTAAACTTATACCACATATCCAAACCAGCGCCAGCACTTTCAACAGTGTTAGTACCTTGAGATAGATCAACATTCAAAGAAGATTGTGTTCCTACTCCGAAAGTACTTACGTTAGATACGTTAGTAGCAGTCAAACCAGAGGCGCATGTCAAATCAGAACCTGAACAATCTTCGTCTATTCCGTTACCGCAAACTTCAGTTCCAGAAGTATTAACAGATGCACTAGCATCATCACAATCCGTGTTGTTGGTTACAAAACCAGCTCCTGGGTTTGAACAAGCAGAAGTAGCTGAACCAGCTCCAAATCCATCACCATCAGCATCAGCATAATAGTTGTTGAATGTCAAACCGTTGTCAATACCACCAGCACAATTGTTGTCAACACCATCACAAATCTCAGTAGCTCCAGGATTAACAGAAGCAGAAGCGTCATCACAATCCGTATTGTTGGTTACAAAACCAGCTCCTGGATTGGTACATGAAGATGTAGCAGAACCTGCACCATAGCTATCACCATCAGCATCAGTATAATAGTTAGTAGCGGTTACAACAGCAGTAGTAATAGCGTTACTTGTTGCAGAACCTGTTGCATCACAACCACCAGCAGTCATAACCACAGTTACAACATCATTGTTGGCCAAAGCAGCATTTGTATAAGTAGATGCATTAGTTCCAACGTTGTTACCGTTTAGCTTCCACTGATAAGATGGAGTGCCCCCGTTCACTGGAGTTGCTGTGAAGGTAACTGAAGATCCAGCACAAATAGAGTTGTCAGCATCGTTGCTCACAATAGAAACAGTTGGAACACCACCTGCAGTTCTTTTCAAAGTTGCATTGGTGAATTGACCTGCACCAGGATTGGTGTGGATATAGTTTTCTGCAACACCTGTTGGGCTTAACAACTGAACGTTGATAGCAAAAGTGAAAGTACCACTAGTTGTAAACTGTCCAATCAAAACTTTGTTAGAAGAAGTAGCACCTACGATACCACCCAAAGCGGCGATAGAACCGTTAGATACTGTGATTGAAGAAAGAGCGTTTCCTGCAACCAATGCATCCAAAATAGTTCCACTCATACCCAAAACGTTTGGGGTAGTATAAGTTGTACCTGAAGAAGCTAACATACCGTCTTTTCCAGTGGCACCCACGATTTGCAAACCGAAACATCCGCCCAAAGTATTGCCTAAGATGCCTTGAGGGTGTGGGTTAGCGATTGAACCATCAGTATCCTCATCCTTTGGAACACCAACTTTGTTAGCAGCAGCGCCACCAGCAGTAATCCATGAATCCAACATAGCAGTGTGCTTTTTGGTATTCAATACAGAAGTTGTAGGTCCAGCTTGAGAATCATAGTTCTCATCGTTGTAGAAAGTTGTAGTAGTACCAAATGTCAAGTTTTGAGTTGGTGTACCAAACATTTGAACAAACTTGTAACCTGCAGCCATGTCAACATATACACGGTACGTTACTGCGCCACTCGTAAGTGGATTTGTATACCCCTGATCCACTGTGTATTGTGCATCAGCAGCATTGGCTTGATAGTATCTCTCAACGATGATACCTTCCAAACCTTGCGCCTGAGCTGCACTACCTGCAGCCAATAAGCCCAATCCTAAGATATAATTCTTAATATTCATAAAATTATTTTTTTAAAAAAGGAGGGCATATGCCCTCCTGATTATTTTTTAGTTACAAGATGTTCCGAAAGCTGGCGCGAAGATCAAGAAATCCAATACGTCAGTTGTTCCATCGAAATTCAAATCCGTTGGACAAGCAGTCAAACCTTGAGTAGCACCCAAAACTTGAGAGTATGACCAATCAGACAACCAGTTTTGACCAGCCTCAGAAGAGAAAGCACCACGGAATGGAGCTGGCTCAAAGAAACCATCAACTGGAACTGTAGGACAACCTACGATAGACAATGCTGGGTTAGGAATTACGTCGTTCTTAACAGAGAACAAGTTAGTTGTGCTGTTAACTGTATAGTTGTAATCGAAACCTGGGATTGTAGCAACAACATCATTTTTGTCAGTAGTAGTGAATTGAGTATAGTCTGCACCTGAAGTGATTGCAGTACCAACACCATTGTTAGCCAAAGAAGAGTTGTTCATCAAAGCGTTTGTCGTAGCAGCAAATGTGTTACACTTGATAACCAAAGATTGAGTACCGTTACCAGCAGTAGCAGAAGCAGGTCCTGCAATGTTGGTCCAGTTGTGCCAAGCCTCGCCACCAGCAACGTAAGAACGAGTTCCGCTGATGCTCTTTTGCAAGTTCAAACCATTCTTGAAGTTAGCGAAGATAGAGTTGTAGATTTCACCTTGAGTGAATTCTTTAGCATTGATACCTGCCATTGCAGAGTTATCCGTGTTTAAAGTCGCCTTTGAGTTACCAATCAAAGTAGCATTGTAAATTACTGGGTGAGAATAAGGCGTATTGTTTGACTTTTGGTCATCGCTATCCATCTCGAATCCGTTGTCAGAATCTGCACTGAATGTGTTATCAGACTTCATACCGAACAAGAACTGAGCTTTACCAGTCCAACCCAAATCCCAATCGTACATATCGTCGTTACCGAACAAAGTTGTACAATACTTCAAGTTAACTGTACCACCAAAAATCTCAATATTGTCATCCGCGCAAGAAACGATTTCGATATGCTCAACTGTAGTTCCACGACCCACAGAAGCCAAAGTCAAACCGTTGATCTCACCACCCAATGCCAAGATAGCTCCAGAGTGACGGATAGACACGAAACGCAAAATACCAGAATTGTCGTTATCATCAAATGACTCACCTGCAGTCAAGTTTGCACCGAACTGATCTTGTGTATTTGTTGTTTGGAAACCTTCAACAGTACCCAAACCATTTGCTACAGCCAATTTACCAGCAGTACCTACAGTAAATGGACCGTTAGCAGCCAAAGTCAAGTTGTTGTGCGCTTTACCCAACAACACAACACCACCCCACATACCTTTGTTAGAAATAGGATAAGTTCCGTCCATTGGATCTGCTTGAGCAGTGAAAACGATTGGGCAAGACTCAGTACCGTTTGCAATGATTCTTCCACCTCTTTCAATAACCAATGCAGTAGCTTCTGATGGAGTTGCTGCAGTAGCACCTTTGATTACAGTTCCTGGCTCAATTGACAAAGTTTGTCCTGAAGGAATGTAAATCTTTTTGTCCAAAATGTAAGTGTTGTTACAAGTGAAAGCCGCACCACTGGTAAGCTCTCCACCGTAAGTACCAGAGATAGCTGTGTAACCTGGCATTGAAGAAACGATTACTTCTGTTCTTGAAGCCACGGGAGGACATCCGCAAGAAGCACCTAAATTTGACTGAGCATTGCTGGCAGCAACTGCTCCAAAAGTCAAAGCTGCAAACGCTGCTGCTTTGAAAACTCTTTGGTTGTTTTTCATTTTTTATTTGGTTAATAGATTGGCGCAAAATTGGACGTGCAATTGTCCTTAGGAATAAATTCAATTTTACCTTTCTATTAAACGAAGACCTTATTTATCAGCGGAATATTACGTGAATGCGAAAGAATTGCGCGTAAAAAAAAACGCGAGGGTTAACCTCGCGTTGCATTGCCTTAACAAATAACTTAGAAGCGGCATTTCCAACCCAATACCACACCGTAATTGAACAAAGATCTCGAAACCTCACCCGTTGAAAAAGAATTCAATTGGTACAATCCTTCTCCACTAACAAACACACCTTGATTGTCGGTCACTTTGCAATCAATTCCTGCCCTTAGACCTCCAAGAAACATGCTCTTATTTAATCCTTCATTAATAGCTGATGAAGTCGTTTGGTTATTCGAAACCAACTTAAATTCCTGTGTGCTGTTCAACATGTATCCATACTGAACCCCCATAGAAACAAAAGGTTGAATAGTCTCAAACGATGATATATTGTACTTCACAAAAACTGGAATTTGAATAGTGCGAAAAGAATATTTGATATTCTCTACACCAATACTTGCGATTGTATCTACTTGGTAACCCAAAGTGTGATAACGCAAACCTGCTTGCACGCTGAGTTTCTGATTCAATGGTTTTTCAACCAATACTTCCAAACCATTCGACAATCTGCCTTTTTCATAGTCAGCATACAATTTATCCAAATCACCGCCTTTTGTAAGCATATTATCCGACCAACCGGTAATTACTCCCAATTGTAAGCTCCAACGACTAGAATCTGTTTGAGCCTGCATTCCTGCGGCGCACAAAAATAAAATAACCCCAATAATCGATTTCATCATTTGTTTTTTACGCATCTAACACTCATTCCATAAGCCTTATAAGTGTGTTGTCTGAACACTCTATCTTGGTTGTAATCCATATAGCGATACCAACTTTCCTCGTTATCATAAGCTGATTTGGTCCACCAGAAAGCCGTATTGTTTTGCATGTTGATTTCTCCATTGAATAATCGGCATCCCCCTGGAAGTGCTTTGAAACCAAACTCATCTGTTCCAAACAACTCCGAAAACTCAGGCCATCCTTTGGAATACAATGGAGCCAACTTCTCTGCTTCGTTGGTACCGCGCCATCCCAATTTATCCGTTTGATCATTGGACATTCCAATGGCCTCTTCCAAATTTTTCCAATCGGCATCGGACGCTATGTGCCATCCTTCAGGTGCCAATCCACGTGCATCGGTTACCGCTGCAAAATTGTACAATAAACCATAAACCGAATCATTTGTAAATGAATAAGCCCCTAGTGACATGCCCGCCCATACATCTGCAGGAGCAGTGGGTTCCACTCGGGTCAATGGTGTCGAATCATTGTATACCGTTACCTGAAGATTCTCAGCCATCCACCAATCATCACCTATCTTAACAGTCTTGTAAACTCGACCATTTTTATCCACCACTGAACCTGTCTCAATGACATGATTCTTCTCTTCGTTCTTGTTACAAGAGTAAAGAACTACTTGTAAACAAAGAAATACCATCATTAACTTGCTTCTCATCGATCAATATTTAAAGAACAATTTTGAATTTGTTTTTCCATTGGCTGATATTACCAATTGATATAGTCCCGCTTCGTAGTTGCTTACATCTACACCGGTATTGAAATTATATGGCGCCTCTTGAACATTTCGCTCAAATAACAAAACACCGTTTGCGTTGTATACCTTAATATTCAAATCTGAAACTTCGTCATTCAAAACATTGCATTGCAACATATCTTGAACTGGATTAGGGAACAAAGTCAACTCAAATGCAACACCCAGCAATTGCGGGCATACCTCAACCAAATCTCTATTGTTGCAATCGCCAGGATAGCAACACAAATCCTGTACATTGATATTCACCTCAGGATTGTAATTACAAGCCATGCTATCCGCACAACCATAAACAATCAAATTCTGACAACTACCCTCCAACTCACATACATATGCTGCATTGTATTCCAAATAATCTGGATTCATACAACCACAAGCATAAGGATATGACAGGAATGGATTGTACACTTCACCATTGCTGAGCAATGTGTCACGCCCAACATAAGTAATGTTGTTCCACTGTCCATTTTCATATACTTGTATCTCTGCATTCAATTCGAACGACAATTCTCCTGCTGTGGTAAATTGTCCCACCAAAACAAAGTTGCTGTCTGGAACAACGCCTCCAATGCCAATACTTGAACTTAGATTAAAAGCTTCGCTGCTAAATGAGTTACCAGAAACCAATGATCCGAAGATGGTACTATCTGCTCCGGTAATAAAATCTTGAACACCATTACTCGTCCAATTGATTGCTGGAACTTGCAAAGTATCAAATCCATCCTGGATCGTAACAGGAATTCCCGCGTCAATATTCTCAGATGAGAGTAATCCCACACCGGCTGCACTACCCCCATCGTTGTTGGCACCACCAATAAATGAACCATCATTATCCAATGATTTTGGTAAGGCAAAAAACACTTTAGCTCCCTGCTTTGCGACTTGACCAATTGTTAGATATGTATCCAAAGCGACAGTGTTCTCAGACAATGCTGCCTTGGTAAAATCCTTACCAAAACTCTTTCCTTGCGATAGATTATTAAAAAAGGGTGCGGTACTCGCTACCACAAAAGGATGTCCTGCTGAACCAAAAATATTCAACACTCTCGTATTGGGTTGTAGTTCCAAATAAACCCTGTAGGTGGTACTTCCAACTTCTATTCCGCCACCAATCGTATCCGTTGCATCATTAGCATCAGAGATGTAGTATTTTTCAATATGCACGCGCTTCAGCTGAGCGGACATACTCAATTGGAAACACAATATTCCAATGATAAACAGTAATTTTCTCATCTTGATTATAGATTATAACTGATACTTAAATTAAAGTTGGTTCCATATCGAAAACGATCGTAGTCATACCATCCACCGCTCGAATTCTCTGCTCCGTTAATGGTGTAAGTTGGGATGTTGTATGATCGTCTTACCGCTGTATTTAATATATCGCGAATAGTAAGACCGACATTCCAATGATCAGAAACTTTTTTGGTCAACTTTATATCAATCATGTTTCTGGGCATTTCGTACACATCAGGACGACCTTTAATCGCACCTGCAATGACCAATCTTGGACCTTGAACGTTGTAACTCACCGTAGCCGTAAAGCCAAGGCTATCATTCTGATAAGTAAGAATAGAATTTACCAAATAAGGCGCCTGACCAAACATAGGACGATTCAACGTATCTAAGATGGTGTATACTTTCTTACCATCAACCAATGTCATGTCTCGGCGGACAAATTGCGCTTCCGACTTCACCAAGGTCACATTGCTCCTAAATTCAAAATTCTTACCCAATTGTTTCTTACCCTCAAACTCCAAACCTTTCACATTGGACTTAGCAATGTTCTCCCATGTGATACCCGCACTTCCAAATCCCATTTCAATGTGATTCTTGAAATCCTTGTAGAATACACTCACTGAAATGTTATCTCCATTTTTGAAATAACTTTCACCACGGAAATCAAAGTTTTGAATTTGAACCATTTTCAACTCTGAATTTCCATAGATCAAAGTACGGAACTCGTTATCCAAAATAGCCGCATCACTCATCTCACGAATACTCGGGCGTGCAAGCGTTTGACTGTAGTTGAAACGCAAGTTGGCTTGACTTACTTTTTCTGTTTTGATCTTGTAAACCAAACTGGCATTGGGTAAGAAATTCACCTTCTTAATTTCTCCAGGATTCACCAACGGAAATCCACCGACATTTTCACGACGGATATCATCACGGACATATCCGTTTCTGTAATATTCATCCACGTCAACATACATATCTGTATTCTCTACCCGCACACCACCAATGGCGCGCAATGATTTGTTGATTTCAAAATCCGATGATAGATAAGCAGCTGATACATTGCAATAACCGAAAGAGTGGTTTCGGGTATAATTGTTCCTTAGATAATAAAATTGGAAATTGTCTCCCATGACAAATTTATCAGGCGTTAAATACGCATCCAAATCAGACGACGTAAGCGGATCCAATGAAATATCTGGATTACCAAAAAGTTTGTATTCATCATTATCAATCTTTCTGCTGTTGCGCTGGCTAGCGATACCAAACAACAATTTGCGTGTAAGTCCTTCTACTTCAAAACGCTTCAATGGCATCTCAGCAGACAATCGAGAATCCAAGAAATCTTCTTTCAAATAACGATAGAAGCGTCGAATACCTTCACCAAATGTTGGACTAAATCCGTAACCCGAAATCTGGCCATTTTCAATACCCATGGAGTATTGCGTGGATTTGAAATCTGGAGCCGAACTCTTTCCTTGTGTATAAGAAGAGTTGAAGTCGATCTTGATTTTTTTACTAGGAATAAAATGACTGCTATTCAATTGATACACCATTTGACGACGTTGTTCATAGAAGATGTTGTTGGTTACATCTACTTCTTCAAATGCGTTAGAGAAAGGAATACCACTGTACTGAGCGACATCGTTGACACCAATAAAATTGGGCATGAAAATGAAAGCCAGTTTATTGTTGGCGTTTAACTTATAGGCTACGTTGAAAAGCGCATTCCACGAATTGGTTTCTCTGCTGATTTGAGCCAAATCTTGGCGCTCTACAGGATAACCCAAAGTTTCGTCCCCGACACGTTGTGATGTTCCATTGGGGTCATAACGGTATTGCGTACCATATCGAAAACCGATGAAATATCCCAATGGCTTTCCAAGAAATTGAACTTCGTTACCGATGCTCACATTCTGAGAAAAGTTCAATGGCGCCTTCATTTTCTTGATGTTCCAGTTGTTTGCAAAACCACTGTTGTAATCTGTGCCTTTGGGATTGATGATATTATAAGCTTGAGGCTTGTACTGTGAGTTGTAAATATCACGAGCAGCGCTGTATGAAGCAGGGTCATACATATTGGCTGCGGATAGAAGACCTAGTTCAACCAATCCTGTTCTAAAATAAACATCCGATTGTGCACTTCCATCTTGCCATCCATGTACACCCATTTGATGAAAATAATCACCCAAGCCCAACGCCACCATTTCTTGGTATGTTGAAGGTGCTATAACAGGAGTAACTACATCATCAGAAGTGCGAACACGATAAGAATTGTCAAATCCCAAAAAATCCGTTTTACTTCTTTCAGAAGTTACCATGTCTTTGAATGAAACCTGAGGATTATAACCAAATTGAGACTCCACATTTACGGTTAATTTGTCTGGATAATCTTTGGTTTCTACGGAGATATAAGCACCGCTCCAATCGCCCGGCAATTCCGCCGAAGCCGTTTTGGTGATGATGATGTTGTCTATCAAACTAGATGGAAAAATATCCAGCTTGATATTATTGGTCAACGGATCTAAAGTCGGAATCCTGCTTCCGTTCAAGGTTGTTTTTACGTATCGGTCGCCGATACCGCGGACTGTGATTAAGCCGCCTGAAGAGGATACACCTGAAACGCGCGCAATTGCATTGACTACGTTTTGATCACCCGTTTTTTTCATCATTTCTGAAGAAATAAAATCAATCGTAGTAGCTGAATTGATTTTAAATTTCTCCATGTAAGTGTCATTGGCCTTAACAGCCTTGGCTTTGATCTCTAAATCCTTTGAAAAGAAGTTTGCAGAATACAAGGTAAAATCTTTAACCAAAACCTGCCCCCCTTTCAATTGAACTTTCTCGATAGTGGTTTTGTATCCCACCAAAACAAAGTTCAAGGTATACATTTGGTCACTTGGAAACTTCAATTGAAATTGACCTTCAAAATCTGTTTGCGCCAATATGGACTGATCCTCCACCGCAACAGCGATTACCCCGAAAACGGCTTCGCCCTTTTCATCTGTCACTTTGCCCTTTAATACTCCTTGAGCACTTAAACCGAAGGTTATAAACAGGCCCAAAAATATGACCAAAAATATCCTGAACATACTTAAAAAATTATCGCTTAATAAATCTTTCAGAACGCATCGATTGGTGATCAATCACACGTAAAACATATACGCCAGAAGACAATTGTTCCACATTCAATTTATCCAATCCACCTTTCCATTGCTGACTGTATACAACATTTCCCAAAATATCCAAGATCTCAATTTTAGCTTCAGAGCTCATTGTTCCGCTAGTCAAAACATTAACTTCAGATTGAGCAGGGTTAGGATAAACTTCCAACTTGTTGTTCAAAGCGCGAATTGATTGAACCAAATTGGTTGTTGTATCTGTAGTATCCACAGAAGTTTCACTTACATAGATCAAAGTTGAATCTGTCAATTCTGCATCGATTGGATTTTCAGCAACATAAATTTCACTTCCACCTGCTGTTGGGGTCGCCAACTGCAAGTTTATTTTAAATGAGAATGTACCATTGGTTGTAAATTGACCCAACAAAACATGGTTACTTGGAGTTACACCTTCAACTCCACCTAAAGCCGCAATTGTTGCATTATTGATTTCAAAAACAGAACCTGGTGTTTGGTCAAACAAAGCCAACTCATCTGTAATACCTAGTATGTTCGGAAGTACGGTTGTGCCAGGCATCAAACCATCCACACCATCTGCTCCCGTGATTGGAGCACCTGCAGATACGTTATTGTTGGCCAAAATCCCTTGGTTGTTCCCGATTGTACCGTCAGTATCCTCTGTTTTTAATACACCTACCAAACCATTGGCGACAGAACCAATAGTCAAGTATGAATCAATCAACATGGTGTTCTTCTTGGTATTGTTTACACTAGTACCTGAATAAGTCGCTACGCCATAATTCGGATCGTTATAAAACGCTGTTGTAGTTGAAATATTCAAAGGATGTGTTGGACTTCCAAAAATTTGAATCACCTTATATCCAGGCAACAAATCGGCGTATACGCGGTAAGTTGTAGAACCAACATGTAAAGGATAAACAGCTCCATTATCCGAAGCATCCACTGAATCCGCAGCATCGCTGATGTAGAATTTTTCTACAACAATTCCTTCCAATCCATTTTGTGCTGAACCAACGCCGGCTAATGTAAGGACTGACATTAAAGACAATAAAACTTTTTTCATCTTATTATTATTTTCTAGATTTTACTTTTTTCTTTTTTAATTTCTTGACCTTTCTCGCTTTAAATGGTGATGCACTTCCTTTAAGCAGAGTTAGCTCCACTTCTCCAGCTTGGGGATTTGAATAAACGTATTTGATTGACTTTCCTTCCCGTGTTCCAACCATGATATTCAACGCATAGTTCAATTCACCGCTCGTGGTAAATTGTCCTATCAATACCATATTTGTTCCCAAAGAATCCAAACCCATTGCGCCTTTACCCATACAAGCCCAAGCACCATTGGTTACCTCTATGGTATTGGTTCGACTTACCGATGTCAATCCCTTTATTGCTTCGTCCATGTTATAGAAAGTAGGAATCCATGGTGATGGACTGTAAACCAAGCCATCAGACTCGGAAAAACTCAAGGAAGTCTCCTCCGTTGTTAACGTCAAAAATCCTTTCTCAAATGTGATGTCAGCTATGGAATCCATGTTACGCGGAACACCATTAAAAGACTCTCCTGCTGCCCCTGCAGTCAACCACGAATCCAACAACGTAATATTTCTTGACAAGGTTCTAGCAGGAATCAAATTGGGTTGAGAGTTCCCAATATCCGCATGATTGAAAAACATTTGAGAAGAAGATATGCTCAATGGATGTTGCGGTGTGCCGTAAGCCGCTTGAAAACGGAAGCCCGGCATTAAATCCAAATAAATACGATACGTACAAGCTCCTTCATTGATGGGACCAGAATATTGTTGCGCCTTCAAATCAGAAGCGCTCGTGCAATAAAACTTCTCCACAAAAACACGCTCAATCGCTTCTTGTCCCCATGCTGAAAGGGAAAATACTGGTGCGAAAAACAGGATGAAAAATAAACATCTCATATCGGGCGCAATATTATCCGCGAGATGATTCTAAATAATTAAATTCAGATTATGAAAGGTTGAACTTAAACCTTCATATGCTATCCAAATGTTACGCGATTGTTTATTGCATTAAGAAGCCTGCACCGTTGTGCAGGCTTCTTTGCTGAAAAAAATAATAAAACAAGTATTAACAAGGCGAACCTTATTAATGAGATACAACCAACGAATATTTTTTGTTGGCAAACTTGACTACATATAACCCGTTGGCTAATTGACTTACTTCTATTTTCAATGAATTTCCTGTAAGCATGGTCTCAAAAACCACTTGGCCGTTCATATTGAATACTTGAACCTTACTTTCTTGCAATCCAACCGTATTTATCGTAACAATGTCAGATGCAGGATTTGGTGAGATGAAAACTTCCATTTCATTCTCAACTACTGAAGTTGCAATTTGTCCATCACAGTTCTCATCAATTGCATTGTCAGCAATTTCTACAGCACCTGGATTAACCGTGGCATCGGAATCATTACAATCCGTGCTATCAAGTACATATCCATTTTGCAATTCGCAAGCCTCTGTGGTAACCAAAGCATCTCCATATGCATCACCATCTGAATCTTGGAACATTGTAATCAATAAGCCTTCGTCAACCAATCCATTACAGTTTTGATCAATGTTATCACAAGTTTCTATTACTCCTGGATTAACTGTGTCATCAAAATCAAGACAATCCGTGTTCGTTACAACTCCGCAAGCATCCAAATTTTGTCCGCCATATCCATCACTATCCAAATCTGTATACAACAACATATTGTCATCACAATCAAAACCATTGTCCACATAACCTGTGGGCATTGTACAAGCCACAATGGCTGAGTTTAAATTACCAAAACCATCATTATCGGTATCTGCATAATAATTGAATCCTACACCTTCATCGACTTCAACGTTGCAGTTGTCATCGATACCATTACAAATTTCAAATGCATTTTCATTCACGAAAGCATTTGAATCATTGCAATCACCAGTGCTAGCAATTCCGCAAGCCGCCATGATCTCACCACCTTGACCGTCACCATCACCATCTATATAAGTAACCATGCTATCATCACAATCATCTGTATTGGTAACAAAGCCAACAGGTAATTCACAAGCAAATACAGCATCATTTTGATTTCCAAATCCGTCAGCATCGGCATCAGCAAAATACACATTCACAACACCTTCATCTACTTCAACGTTACAGTTGTCATCCACGTCATTACAAATCTCGGAGGCCAGTGGGTTTACCAAAGAAGATGCATCATCACAATCTATTGCATTATCTACACCGCATGCCGCAGGAATCTCACTTCCAAAACCGTCATTGTCCAAATCCTCATAAAGAATTTCTGAGTCGTTACAATCAGAATTATCAGCAACACCACAAGCATCCATATCCATTCCTCCAAATCCGTCTCCGTCCAAATCGGAATACAATAAAATAGCATCATCACAGTCCAGACTATTGTCCACAAAGCCCATTGGAGCTTCGCAGCCAAAAGCGACATTGTTCAAATCACCAAACCCATCCATGTCCAAATCCGCGTAAAAAGTCAAAGCTACATCTTCATCAATAATAGAATTACAGTTCTGATCCAATCCATCACACAACTCAATTGCCTCTGGAGAAATTTGAGCATTCTCATCATCACAATCTGTTGAATTATCAACACCACAAGCATCCACAGTCAAAGAACCAAAACCGTCTCCATCTATGTCCGCATACAATATAGAAGCATCATCACAATCCGAATCATTTAAAACATACCCTACTGGTAACTCGCATCCAAAATCTGCAGCATTGGCATCACCAAAACCATCATCATCCATATCCATATAGAAAGTCAACAAAACAAACTCATCTACCTCTACGTTACAATTGTCATCTGTGCCATTACACAATTCAGAAATCCCTGGATTAATCATGTTGTCAAAATCATCGCAATCACCAGTCATGAATACGCCGCAGCTTACGACGTTTTCATTGCCGTATCCATCGTTGTCCAGATCTTCATAAGTAACAACACCATCATCGCAGTCCTCTGAATTCGTAACAGCACCCTCCGGTTGAACACAAGCGTAAACAACGTTATTCAAATCACCAAATCCATCTTGATCCAGATCCGCATAAAACATATTTTGTCCAAACAGCTCATCAACTTCTCCATTACAATTGTTATCCAAAGCATCGCAAAGCTCAGGTGCGTCGGGATAGGAATTGGCATTTGAATCATCACAATCATCCACATTCAAAACCCCACATGATACCATAATATCACTTCCATATCCATCACCATCCAAATCAGCATAAGTTACAACGCCATCATCGCAATCTTCATTATTAGCCACATAGCCTTCAGTTGCATAACAAGACAAAATCATTTCATTGGCATTTCCAAATCCATCAGCATCCAAATCCTGATAAAAAGAAACTTCCACAAATTCATCCACTTCGAAATTACAGTTGTCATCTATCAAATTACATATCTCGGCCGCGGTTGGATAAATAGATGCATTGTTATCGTCACAATCGTCACCGTTATCAACCACACCATTCGAAACCGAACATGCATAAATGGGGCTATCCAAATTTCCATATCCATCTAAATCTAGATCTGCATAAAACGTAGATTGTACATTCTCATCGATTGAACCATCACAGTTATCATCAACTTCATTACATACTTCCAATCCATCAGGATTAATCAAATTACTTAAATCGTCGCAATCGTCTGAATGTTCTAAACCACAAGCATCTAGATTCGAACCTCCAAAACCATCCGTGTCAAAATCCGCATACAAAATCAAGTTATCGTCGCAGTCATCTGAATTGATAACATATCCCGCAGGCAAATCACATGACATCATCATTTCATTCAAATTACCAAATCCATCTTGATCAGCATCCAAATAATATGTATTCATCACATACTCGTCTGACTCGCCATCGCAGTTGTCATCTATACCATTACAAATTTCGATAGCACCTGCATTCAAATCCGCATTGCTATCATCACAATCATCGAAATTGGAAACATATCCGTTAGGTGCAATACATGCATCTGCGGTTAACTCCACGTTTCCATATCCATCATTATCTAAATCTTGAAAATAAGTATTCAATGTATTACAAGTAACAATAGATGTCCCTGGAGATGCCCAGTTACCAGCGGCATCAGTACTTGTGTAAGTAACCTGCCCTTCCAAATTTCCCAAAGCAGAGACCAAACCTGTGTTGCTGGCACCGACATAAGAAGCATTGAAATTACCCATGTTGTCATAACCCCAATAAAAACTCTTTCCTATCGAGGCCAATCCAAAACTTACTCGGGTTACCTCTGCACCCGCCGGATCAAAGATGATAATTCCATCACCCGCTGAGCTCAAACCAATTCCTGATCCGGTATAATTACCCACCTGTAAGTTGTTTGCGCTCCAAAAAGTTTGAAAGCTATTCAAATAATTGGTCGCAGATTCCACAAAAACTACTGTTTCACCTGGAGCAATCTCACTGACACCTTGCAAATTCACCGCATTAGCAAAATTGAATGAATTGTCATCAACCTTGAATCCTGAAATATTAATTGGAGTTTCAGAAATATTGGTCAATTCGAACCAATCCGGTGTACCACCAGACGACATAACCTCTGTTACACGCAACATGGTTTGAGCTTGGGCTGTTTGAATTGCGCCCAAAACCAAAAGACAAATGAATATACGACTTATCATAAAAATATTTTTTTCAAAACTCCTACAATAGCACTACGCTTTGACAAAAAATAGGTTATTAAAAAAGAAATAATATTTAGTTATTGAACGCGAATGTTACCCTGATGTGAACCATTTGTTTCGGATCTCTTACTTCTTACAATTCTCAATTGCTAGCGTACCTTGACCAATGAAATTTAATTTATACTTATCCAATACAATAAAATTACAATTGGCAACAAGAATCGTTAATCCAATACATACGTTAGAAATAAAAGCTATTTATTGTTATGGCAATAATGGACGACTCAATATTCCCAATAAGCCTGGTCAATTGCCCCAAACTTCTTGTTGTATTGGGCTACACCGGGATGGCCTGAACCCATAAAGTTGACTTCCATTTCAACGGCCGAACTTTTCAAAGTATCGAAAATCGAACACAACAAAAATGTCATAGGATCATGATTGCGGTAGGCTGAATCCGAAACATTTTGGATCAAACTCAACTGTTCTCGACTCATCACGAAAAATTGCAAAGCAATCCATTGCTCTCCTTTCTTCACACCCAAAATCTTGCCTTTTCCTCTTGCGTGGGCGGCATCATACAATCGATGTAAAGTCTGTTGCTGTACCAATGGCCAAGCGTATGGGTGATGGTCGCGCATCATGTGCATGAAATCACTCCATGTAGCTTCAGAAACCACATATTGCTCATCTTCACACTTTCTGATTTTCTTTTTCAGTTCCTTGGTGGGGGCCCAATCCGAATTCAATTTCAAAACCTGAACTTGATGTCTAATGCCATTGGACTCAAAAGGGACGAATACTTTTTTCCAACCCCAAAACTCTTTCAATTGAATGGACATAAATTCCTGCTCTCCCACTAGCCATTTGATATACAATGGCATGCGCATCGTTGGAATCACACCCCATTTCTTGGTTATCGGCAAAGCCACAACGGATTCATAGTCGCCTTTAACCCAAGCAGAAAACGTTGGCATAATTGCTCGCCAATACCAGAACTCGGCAAATACCGGTCCGTGCATGGATGCCACACATGAATCCCATCGCGCTGAATCAATATCAGCAACCGGAATCTGCCTCCAAGAATTTTCTGTTGATTTAATCATGTTGAATTCCTCAAATATACCCATGATGAACAATTGCTTGAAAACGACTTTTCATGAATTATCTTGCAACAAATTAACAATTGTTTGCGTCTTTCAGAAAAACCAAAAAACCATGAGGAAAATTACGACTCTCTTTGTCATCTTCACCCTGCTTTCCATTTCATCTTGGAGCCAAAAAGATCAAAACCACAAATCTGAAACTGGTTTCGTTACCGCCACAGAATTTCACATTACTCGACCACTATTGGAAATCTTTACTGAGAATCCAGTAGACGAATCCAAAATGACCAAGGGCGAATCTGAGGATAAAAAACACCGCAAAGCGACCAAGTATAAATTTCATGCTGAAGATGGTGCACAATACACCAATGACCCTTTGTCCATTCAAAACTGGATGGGAGAAAAAAATGCAGGCCAATTGAAAGCAAGTTGGGCTGGTCAAACAGCCAATGGATTCCGTCCATTTGATCCCAGTGCTGCTGCGGGTCCAAACCATGTTATTCAAATGATCAACTCCACCACCTTCAAGGTTTTCAATA
>JACCDW011118376.1_pt1 | contig 18647 bp, 15 predicted proteins | sample 7449781 | NCBI WGS metagenome assembly JACCDW01 (sample SAMN15323449, study PRJNA562643) | freshwater metagenome | isolation source: river surface water | place: USA:Blue River Watershed | collected 2017-08-18
GCTTAGGTACTCAAGCAAAAGACAGTGGTGTTGGTATGGACATTGAGGCTGCACTACCTGACCTTCCAGCCGACGCTAGATATATTGGATCTGGGGAAGTTGCAAAAGGTAGAGTGTGTGTAAAAAGAGATTCTGTTGATAGAGGAGAATCTGCAAAACCTCGAACACTGAGTGGTACTATATTTGGAGGGCGTTTAGTGAACCTACAAACACTGCCCGAAAAAGATAGGATAAAGTTCAACCAAGATCGAGATAGACATCTATTAGATTATAGTGGTCCAAATTTCCTGGAAGTCGAACCTCCCGTGAATGTACCTCCCCATGTAAATGAGCCTGTACCTGGCTTGCCACACTTATTGGGGAAAACGTCATTAGGAGATGCCAATACTACTACCCCTGCAAATGCCAACCAAACGCAGCCTTGTGAATGTGATAATTCCAGAGAAATCCCTCTGGCTTTGTTTTTGGTTCCTGTGATAGCAGGGACATCTGCAGGATACATATTGGGCACTAGGGATAGTGGACTATCGAAGATTATGTCAACTGGGCTAGGCTTATTAGTTGGTCTAACAGCTGGTATTGCCCTTGGCAGGGAATATGAAGGTTACAAAATGTCTACAATACTAAATCAAAAGAAATAAAGAAAGGTATGTAAAAATGGCTAGAAAGAATTATTTTACCCCTGAAGAACAGAAGATAATGAAACGAGCACACAAGGATGATGAAAAGCGTGAAAACCCCTCAAGTTTAACTGGTATGATGATGGGATTCCATGGGCGAGCTTTACAATCAGCCGAGGACTGGGATTATGAATCTGTGTATCCAAATCCTGCTGAAGCCAAGCCTTTTGGTTTAGCAAAGAAAGTTTTTTATGATTCTGACAAACGTGACCCTGCATCTCCAAGGGGAGAAGGAAGACAAGGTATTGTGAAGCGTTTTGTTCACGATCATGATAAAAGACCTGTTGTTATCTATGAATTAACAACTCTAAGATCAAAACGTCCTTTGATGGATAATGCGAAGTTAGACAAGTTATACGACAAGAGTGATTGGTATTTAGCTCCTGATTTCTGGGCAGAAGAGTGTGGATATATTGGGTCTTTGGTATGTATAGAATATGAGGGATCAAATGGTTATACAGTTGAAACCTTTGATAATTTTGATCTATATGTATGGGATGATATGAAGACTTTGATGGCAAAACCTAAGACAGGTGCTCTCAACCAAGTTCTACTTTGGCGTGGACCAGATTTGAAAGTAAATTGGCGAGGTATTATCCACTAAATTAGATGATGTTATAACTGCAAAGACAAAATTAAATATTAAAAAATAACTTGCAAAATATGTAGATTCGTAATAAAAGTATTTGATTAAAAAATGTATATCCCAATTCGATTGAAGGTAAGATATGGAAGAGCCAAAAAAAGTATTATCCGTTGCTAATGAATTGATGATTAATAATGATAGTGTAGCCAAGGTTGATAAAGATGACAAACCTAAGACAGTATGTCAGGTCAATCTTACACCAGTTAGATGTGGCAGTTGTAATGCTCTACTTGCAAAAGCAACAACTGGCAGTGTAGTAGGTATAGTGTGTCATCGTTGTAAGTCTTATAACTTCATAGAGGTAGCCAAATAGTTTTTTTAAAAAAATCACAAACCTTTCTTTATTGAAAAATGATTTTTGATAAACAATGAAAAAAACTAAAAAAAGAAAAATATTTATTTAAAATATTTTGACTTTTATTTGGAAATAGTCTTAGAATAACAGGCAATACATAGGCATGACCTAAATTCAACCAGAGGGACTTTATCTGATCCCCAAGAAAGTCTTTCAGGGAGAAAAAATGAAGGTTCGTGAAAACCCTTATGTTACACAACTTGCTATTGCTCGCCCTAATCCATATCAACCGATTTCAAGTCCTAACATTAAGGAGGGGCGTGATATGCTAAGAAAAAATGCAGCTATTGAATTGAATTCAAATAGCGGTAGAAGCTCAAGCAGTATCTCATCCGCTGACGCTATGCAAAAACGAAGAAATCTACAAGCTGCTATTGCAGCAATCGAATCTAATGTAAAGTCAAATCCAAGACCTTCAAGTTTTGGGAATGATTATGTATTGGAAGAAGATGTAGAATTATTCACAAATCCACGCAAGCGTAAAGCCAAGAAGAGTGTATCTGCGAAAAAAGCTTCTCCAAAAAAAGCAGTGAAGAGAACTGCGAAGAAGAATCCAGTTGCGGTTAGATCCAATCCACCTAGGAGAGCTAAAAAAGCCACTGAAGGGATCCGAATTCAAGCTCGTGATGTTGATGTCAAGAAAAAAGACACATCTGGCAAAGATATAGATACCACAGTACGTCGTGGTAGATCTCGTGCTTTGGCGTCTGGTAGGGGTCAAAAGAAGTCTATGCTATTACCAACTAAAATAGAAGGTGATAGAAAACATCAAATACTTGATACTTCTAAAGTAACAGATATTGCAAAGCAAGTTCGTATCTTGAAGCGTGAATATGCTGTTAGCAAGAGTCCCGTTACCAAAAAGAAACTAGACCGTGCATTGAAAACTTTAGATCAAATGTCAACTCTAGTTGAAAAAGACTTGAATAGGCTTGAAAAAGCTTCGGCAATCCTCAAAGAAAATCCTAAAAAAGGTGGCACCATGGCAAAGAAAGCAAAGAGATCTACATCACGTAGAAAAACCTCTAGCTCAATTTTTAGTAAATTGATGACTAAGGTAAAAGCAAAGAAGAAAGCAACTTCTTCTAAGAGAAAAGCACGCAAGAATCCAGGAATCAAAGCTTTGGGTTCAGCTATTGTAGGTATCGAGAATCCACGTAAGAGAAAAACAAAATCATCTCCTCGTAAGATGTCTCGTGCTGTTATGTCTGCATTAAGTGATTTTAGTCCTACACATGTAGTTGTTACTAGAAATGGTAAGTCACACAAAATCAAAGCTCAAGTAACTTCTGCAGAATACAAAGCAGCTAAGGCAAAAGGCTTAACTGGTCGTTTTGCTTCTCTCAAAGGCAAGAAGAACGCACATGATTGTTTAAGTGTTCGTTCAGTAAAATCTTTATCTGGTAGTACTGCAAGTTTAGCAGAAATCCAAAAAGCTCTAAACGCTTGGGCAGGTGCTCATGCTGGTCACAAACTCCATGCAAAAGCTAATCCTAAAAAGAGAGCAATCAAGAGATCTGCTACAACTATTACTAGAAGAAAAAGAACTGTTAAGGGTGCTACAAAGAGAAGAAAAGCTCGTAGAAACCCAATCCAAGCTTTAGGTGCTTCTATCGTAGGTATCGATAATCCACGTAAGAGAAAAAGAAAGAGCAAAGCTTCTGCTAATACTTTCACAACCAAACGTTCACGTAAGACTGCAAAAAGACGTAAGAGTCGTAAGGCTGCAGTTGCTGTAGTACATACTAGAAGACGTAAGAGCCGTAAGCCAGCTGCTTCCAAGACTATTCGTCATAATGGTCGTAAGGCAGTTCGTCGTACATCACGTAAGAGAGTAGCTTCTAAGAAGAAATCAACAGCTAAGAAACATCGTAAGACTTCTACCCGTAGAAGAACTCGTAGAAATCCAGTGGAATCATTATCATTAATGCCTATGGGTTATGCTTTAATGCACAACAACCCAGCAGCTGGTATGCATGGTATTCATCACAGAATGAGACACAATCCCGAAATCTCTACAGGAGCTAAATTGGGTTATGGTGTACTCGGTGCTTCTTTGTTCTTAACTGGTTCAAACATGATCGGTGGTTTAGTACAAGATAAGCTTATTTCTAAAGAAGTTAAAGCCGATACCAAGTCAAATACACCAATGATTGCAGAAGTATTAACTCACGCAGCACTTGGTGGTGTAGCTTATGGTGTTTATAGAGCTGCTCCTCAAGATGAATCTATCAAATCATTTGCAGTAGGTTCTGCTCTTGGTGTGATTGGTTCTTTACTTGCAAGAACTGTAGTTAAAGATACTATTGCAAATAGCTTCCTCGGTGGATTCTTTAGAGCAACTGGTGGTCAAGGCGAATTCCTTGAAAAAGCAAAAGTTGCTGATGACGCTGCACAAGCTGCACAACCCGCAACAAGCGGTTATGGTCGATATATTGAGACTCCAGTAAGTGGTTATGTTCCTGATCATGCCACTGTTGGTGCATATATATCAAAGCCAGTTGTAGGATCATATATTACAAAGCCAGTACACGGTTATGTTCCTGATCACCCAACCGTAGGCAAATTTATTGCTGAAAATCCTTTAGAAACTTTAAGTGGTTTTGGTCGCTATATTGAGACCGAAACTGCACAACCTCAAGTCGCTTCATCTGCTTTAGAAGGTATGAATATGAGACATTTACATGGTTTAGGCGTATTAAGAGATACTGATATGGGTACCCAAGTTCTCTCTTCAAAAAATGCACCACAAGATTTAACTCGTGCTGGTGGTCGTGGTTTTGATTTAGCACAATTATCACAAGAACTTCGTGATGTAGATTCTTTAAGTTTTGAAGAATTAAGAGCCGAAGGTGTACCAGAAGTTAATCTCGAAACTGTAGCTGTAATTAGAGCAACTCCTTATTATGCACGTCAAATTGTAGAATCAAATCTCGGTTACATGATGTCAGAATCTGTAGTAGTTCCTGGCTCTTACCTCGTAGGTTTATTTGTTGGTCCAGATTCAATGATGTATAACACTGGTATCGGTGCTCGTAACTTATCTATTCCTCACGGTGTGAGAAGTGCTAGACCTGCAGGTATCTTTACCCATACAGTGTTCTCATCTATTCTCCCAACTGCTGATGGACAACCTATTTGGGCTGGTGGTGATGACGGTGACTTCTAAGAGTTAACCTGTTCAATCGCCCCCATCGTTTTAACCAATAGGAGAAAATAGTTATGTCAAAAAATAGATCAAGGGGAAAGGCCAGTTCAGTGGCCACTCTCGATATCGAAAGTAAGATTGCGAAATCTAAGCGTGAGCTTCAAGGAGTCAAACGTGCTATCAGTCAAGTCAAAAGAGAAGAACTTGATAGACGTGGGGGCGGTTTGTTCGGCAAAATGCCCTCCATGTTTGTATCCGTACCTGCAATGCTAGGGGGAGCAGAAGCTTATTTCCAAGAGATTACTTCCGCATCAAGCAGGGCTTTTAACAATGCCTTCGGGAAAAATAAAGGCTCTAGACAGCTTCAATTAGAAGCTTTCAAAAGTTTTGAACAAGCTCGTATGCATGACACCAAAGACCAAGTTGACTATATTACTTTAGCGTCAACTTTGGTTCCAGTCATCGCATATAACTTAAGTCAAGCATTGCCAGCATTCACAGAAACTTCGGCTACAGAAATTCAAACTGTTGTTTTAGGTTATAAAAACAAGTTTGCTGAAGGAGATACTGTAAAGATTGAAGACGCTCTAAAGGCCGCTGTGGACATGATTGGTGAAGCAACACCAGAGCTAAAAATCTATGTTACCAAAAAGGCTTCTGCATTAATCTATCCTTTGAATATTGAATATATCAAAGCTAGAGATAAAATGATTGGTGTTGAAGAATTTGGTACTACAAGTAAAGCCAAGTTCTTGACCAAGCCTGATGTGTTAACAGCATATCGTAGATACTCTGCAACCGTTGAGCCACCACGTGGCGTTGCAGTGCCTTCTGTAATCAAGAAAGAAGCAACTGGGTCTGGCGAAGACGCCCAAGCAAAAGCATTAATCAAATTCTTTAGAGAATCATCTACTTATTCTCTAGAAGATTCATTTGCTTACTATAGAGAAGCGTTCAACAACGTGGCAAGTAGTCATACTGTTCGTAAGTCTCAGGAAATTGCAAAGGGCATTAAGGTAATTGGTAAGGCTTTTGATAAATTCATCATGGCTCTAGAAGACTCTATGTATGATGATTCTGTTCCAGAAGCTCGTGAATTAAAAAACAACTACTTTGATTATGTAAGCCCTACATCTTCTGCAGATGATTTTTTAACAGCGACTGCATTATTAGAACAAGCTAGAAATCCAGAACCTATGGTAATTAAGAGTGTTGGCGGTAAAGTTGATTTAGATGCTCTAGGCTTCAATACTTTCTCTTCATTAGACCTCATAGATATCCTAAGAGAGACTAGTGTAGCAAATGTATCTGCTGCTGATTCAGAAATATGGACAGCTTTTCACAAGATCCAACAACTCAATGAAGAATTGATGAGTGAAGCTTTGTCAGTTGCTGAACAACAAGAAGTTAACACAGCTCTCGCAGCCGCAATTGCAGAAGCCACTGAAGAAAGTAAGCTCGATATTGTTGATGACACTTTCAAAGATTTCGCCAATGATACTCTTAAAGATGTCGTAGACGGAATTGTTACTTCTTTTAACAAAGAGTTTGCTACTGAAATCAGTGCTAGTGGTGAGATTGCTACACATGGTGCCGATATCGGTAACTACATAGCAAGCGTTATTAATAACATGTTTGCTGGGAACACAGTGTCTGACACAGTAGTTACAGCAAGCCTTACAGGCACCACAAATTGGTCTTTGAAAGCTGAATCTAATCTTGAACTCAAAGATGTTGCTTTATTAGATCTAGCAGATGGCGAATCTCTTGATATTTATATCGAAAATGAAAGTGATTCTAGTTTAGATCAATTTGCTTCTAGAGAATGTGAACTCCTTATAGAATCAATTAGGGGCTTATTCATCGAAAACAAATTGAAACTTTCATTATTCAGTGAAATAGAAAACTTCTTGAGAGATGCTGCTCTCGAAGCACAAGAAATATTTGATTCTATTCACATGGATGCATCTAGACGTGAAGATATTGCGATATTTAGAAGCAATCCAGGTGGTGGTTTTGGATACCTCGGACAAACTGGTATTGGTGCTTTAGCTTTGGTTGGTACTCACGCAGTAACAGCTCTTACTCAAAGATTTGCCAATAACCAAGGATCAACTGAAGGGTTCAAGTTCTATGCATCTGAATATCTTCCAGCATTAGCAGCAGCTGGTGCAGGTGCTTATATGTACCATAAGGAAGAACGTGCAGATATTGGCTTACCATTAATTGGTGGTGCAATTGGTAGTGTGTTATTGCGTATGTTGACTAGAAGATATGTAAACAAAGACAACTTCGTTTCTAAGTATATTCTAGGATACCTAGGTGCTGCTCCTGCAGAATTGATTGGGGATAAAACTCTAGGTCGTATTAATCTAGAAGTAGATGCTCCAATTCTCATTGCTCAAGCAAATGCTATCTTGACTTCTAGCAATGTAGCATCTGCAATTAGTGGTTCTACAGAACTAGCTAAAGCACAAGCTGATGCGATGGCAAATATTGCAATCCTTCAAGACAAGAACAAGTCTTATGCTGATCAAATCAAGGCTTACCAAGATTTGGAAGCTAATTGTAAAGCTCTAGGCACTGCTCTCGCAACAGCCACTGTAAAAGCTGTTAGTCAAGTAACCGCCCAAATCCCTCAAGTTCAAGTAAATCCACAAATAAACACCAATGCAATGAACCTCTTGGCTCAATCACAAGAAGAGGCATCAATTCGTGCTGGGTTACAACAAGTAACTCCTGCGACTGAACCTGCAATGCAAGGTTACATTGAAGATGCGAATACAGAAATGTACCAATATCCTCGTATGTATGCTGCTCCTGCTGGTTTAGGTAAATATGTATCTACCCACATGCATGATCCTTTCTACAGCTATAACCCACCTACAGAATTAACCTTTGGACAAGCTGAAAAGATGTTACAACAAGGTTATCAATTAGCTGGTTATGATCACCAAGAAGCGATGGAAATCCTTCAAACAGCACAACCACTAGGTGCTCATGAATTACAAGCTGAAGGCTTAGGTGGATATGTGAATGAGACTATTATTAGAGCAACTCCTGCTTCTGCACAAAAGTTACAAAACGCTGGTGTAGCAGACGCAGTAGGTCAATCAAGTGTAGTTCCAAATTCTTATTTAATGAAGATTGGAACAACTGGGGAAGAAGGGCCAATTACTCCTGAGTATAACCCAAGCCTTCCATCAGGTGTATTTGCACCACAACAAATTGAACCTGCTCAATATTCAGAATCAGTAGCATCTGGTTTGTTTAGCAGAGGTGCTTTTGCTAGCAGATTACCTTCAGCAGAAGACGGTTTCGATTACTAAACAACATAACTTGTGAATACCTAAAATCACTTACTATCAAATAAAATAAAAAAAATAAAAAAAACATTTGACTGTATTTGAAAAAAAGTATTAACATTTTAACAAAAGATTCCTAAAAAATCTTATAAAACTTTTTCAAGATAACGTGTCGTTATCAAGGAGATAAAAAATGGCTAAAGTTCTAGGACTTCGTGAACAACGTGTTCAATTTTTCTATGACACAGATTTCAAGTGTTTTGGTACAACTTCAAGTAACTCACGTGACTATGCAGTTTCTGAAAAGATTCTTTTCGCAACTGTAAGTGGTCAAGGTGATCTTTCACGTACCAACCTCGTAACACCTGGTCAACTTTCTTCTGACCAAACCTTCTTGACCTTCGCTGTTCGCCATGAATTGAATTTCTTCAAGGTGAATGGGGTTGCTGCTCCTGCTGCTGGCGTAAGCTTAAATTCAGTTGCTGAATTGTCAGTATGGGTTCTCGCAAATTCTTCTTTCCAATACAAAGTATCTGAAAAAGTTGAATTTGAAGGTCCCTTATCAATGACTCCCGCAGGTGGTGGTTCTTGGGGTTATGTAAATGACAGCACAAGCCCATTAATCGTTAATGGCGAACCTGATGCTCCTTCAATTTATGTATTGCCTTTACCAGTTGCTGTAACCAAGCGTCAAGCAATTCAAATGATTGAAAAGAAAGCTACATTTAACAACATTAATGTACTTACCTCAATCAATGATTTTACTGGTGGTAAATTACTCAGAGCTTACATCGACGGTTACAACACCAGAGACGTTCTCTAAGAAAAAGGAACAATACTCAAAAAGTATTGTGTTTTTTCTGGCTTGCTAGTAAAATAGCAGGTATACTTAACAAGATAAAAAACTTTCAAGATAACGTGTCGTTATCAAGGAGATTAAAAAAATGGCTAAAGTTCTAGGACTTCGTGAACAACGTGTTCAATTTTTCTATGACACAGATTTCAAGACCCAAGGTGCAACTGCATCAAGCTCTCGTGATTACTGCGTTCCTGAAAAAATTCTTTTCGCTACCGCTTCTGGTCAAGGTGATCTTTCACGCACCAACATCGTAACACCTGGTCAACTTTCTTCTGACCAAACCTTCTTAACCTTCGCAGTACGTCATGAATTGAATTTCTTTGCTGCAGACGGTGTAACCACACATGCTGGTGCTTTAGATCCTACATTAGTATCTGTTGCTGAATTGTCAATTTGGGTTCTCGCAAACTCAGCTTTCCAATACAAAGTATCTGAAAAAGTTGAATTTGAAGGTCCCTTATCAATGACTCCCGCAGGTGGTGGTTCTTGGGGTTATGTAAATGACAGTGCAAGTCCATTAATCAACAATGGTAATCCAGCTGCTCCTTCAATCTATGTATTGCCTTTACCAATCGCTGTAACCAAGCGTCAAGCAATCCAAATGATTGAAAAGAAAGCTACTTTCCAAGCTGGTGGTGGTGGTGCTTTCACAAGCGACATCAACATTTGTGCTGCTGTAAATAACTTTGAAGGTGGTAAGATGCTTAGAGCTTATATCGATGGTTACAACACCAGAGACGTTCTCTAAGAGATCAGAGCTCAAAAGAGCGAATCAGTGATAACTACTGAACAATAGTTATGTTATATAGGTTTGAAAAGACCTATCATAGAAACTAAGGGCAACTAGAAATGGTTGCCCTTTTTTTATTTGTGTTATTTTGAATAAATATTGATTTATGTTTTGCTTTTCATGATGTTTTAGATTAAAATATTTTTTGAAATCTCAAATAAGTAAAAAAGCTGGAAGAATACAAAATGGCAGATAACCCAAAAGATTTAAGCAGGAACGCTCTAGATGAATCGATTGAAAAAATTGATGAAATGGAATCCCAATTAAATGAAATGCTAGATGCTATACAAAAGCAGAACCATAACCAATCTCAGTTACAAAATTCATTGTTATTATTACAACAACACATGAATACGATTAAATCTCAAGTGGACCTGGATAAACAAAAAAATGATAGTTTATTAAGTACAATGTCCAAGATACTAGAAGATTTGAAAGTAACTGCTAAGCCAAAATATGTTAGTATTGAGGATATTCCTGGTGTTAGAATCCCTAGGTGGTATGATGTAAATATTGACGTATATGATCCAAACACTAGATTTGCTGGGGGAAATTTTTCCCCTTTTCAACAGGGAACAATAGGTATTAACCCAGATGGTCCATTTGTAGTTACACAAGTAACTTGTTTGTGGCAACCTTTAGATATTCGTCCTGGTCAATATGCCGAACCTTTTATCAATCCTAGTTTACCTTCAAGTATATTAAATGTTCCGATAGGTAGATATTTACCTGTCTCGGCTTTTTGTCTTGTGACCAACAATCTAGGTAGAACAAATGCAGTCGGTCTAGGATTCAACACCCCGTCATTAACACAATTGAATTCACCTACTTTGATTAGCGGACCTTTGGCGGATATACCAGAATTTGACATCGAGATAAAAATTACAGGAAATGGGCGTCTATGGAATGATACCCCTAGTTTTGGTCATGCTTTTTATGGTGATGCTGGTCAACCTCTTTATGTCGCAACAAGGGGGATATTTGAAAAGAATGATCGTATTACAGTAATAGCGAAAGATTCTCGTGTCGTAGAGTACTATGGTAGACTGAAAGTGTCTTTCCATGGTTATCAGATACTAAACCCAATCATCGTGTCCGATTACATTGGATACTAACAAATAGATAGAGAGAGAGTAGATATGTCTAATTTAACATTACAAGAAATCGATACCCATTTGAGAAGAATTACAGAAACAATCCAACGCCAAAGTGTCAGTCATGGGCAGTTACAAGGATTGGTTAGTAGTTTACAACAACAAGTTACTAATTATAAAAGCCAAGCAGATGCTGATTCAAAACAATTAGATTCTGAAGTCAGAAGAATTGCTGTTGAGTTAAAGAGCTTGGCAGATAGTTTAACGCCTAGATACAAAAGTATTGAGGATATTCCTGGTATTAGGATTCCTAAATGGTATGAAGTCGATATTGATTTTGCGTATGGAGCAAATGCAATACAAACTAAATCGATTGAAATTAACCCAGAAGGTCCTTTTGTGATCACACAGATCACACCAGTTTGGGAGATTTTAGATGATGATGTCGATCATTTTGCGAATATATATAACGGAGCAGCAGGAACCGTTTTCCCTCCAAAAAATAGAATAGTACCTTGTACAGCTTTTCCTATGATTACTAAGAACTTAGGGATTACTAACGCAACTGGTAATGGATATAATACACCTTCATTAAGTCAATTATGTAACAATAATGATGTTGTGTCTCCTTACTCTCAGAACGGACCATTAAGTGATATCCCAGAATTTTCATTCCAAATTGAAATTGCTGGGTCTGGTCGTTATTGGACGAATCAATATCTTCCTGCTGCTGCTTTCTTTGGTTATAGTGGACAACCTCTATATCTCGCAACTCAAGGTTGGGTTGAGAGAACAGATAGAGTGATCATTCATGCAAAACCAACTGTCAATGTGCCAAACACAGGTCGCGTGAGATTCTCTATGCATGGCTATCAGATACTAGGTCATATTAGTATTTCTGAAGCTCTAGGTTACTAAGCAATATAGCTAAGAAGAGAGTAAAAACATGACAACAAATATGTTAGAAGATAGTATAAAAAAGGCTATCGATGCATCTCAAAGCCAAGCTCTGAATCAATCACAACTACAAAACTTAGTTCTAGAAATACAAAGAGAGTTGAATAGTTACAGAGATCAGATGACTGGCAGGCGTGAGAGTTATCTTGCACAGGCAAAACACATAAGCAAAGAGCTTGAGGCAATTGCAAATAATTTGGCAACAAATGTCAAAGACCTGGAAGATATTCCAGGTGTTAGAACACCTAAGTTCTATGAAGTTATCATTGAGTTTGATAACCAAGACACATCATTAAAGTTCAACTCGGCAGAAATCAATCCTGAAGGTCCTTTTTTGATAACTCAAATTACTCCTCTTTGGCAAATGACAGATCCCGACAGGACACACTATGCAAATCATGAGGTTGTGGTAGCTCCTAACAATACTCCAAATGGGCGTATTCTACCTTGCTCTGCATACCCAATGATCATCAATAATTTTGGAACAACTAATGCCGAGTACATAGGTTATACAACACCAAACTATATTCAATTGTTCAATAGATACCAAGATACTACTCTACCATATGATAAGAACCAACAATGGGGGGTTCTTAGCGACATTCCAGAATTCGATTTCCAAATAGAAGTTGCAGGTAGTGGGAAATTTTTTACAAATCAACCTATCGCAGCTGCTAGTTTATATGGATACCTAGGAACTCCTATGTTCTTGGGGGTTCAAGGATGGGCAGAAAGAGGGGATAAAATCGTGATTCATGCTACCCCTACAGTGCCAGTCCCACAAAAAGGCTTGGTACGTTTTATCCTACAAGGATATCAAATTCTTGGTAATATTAGCATAAACGAAGCCTTAGGCTACAATAAGTAAAGAAAAGGAAGCCTAATATGAGTGTAGATATGTTCTTACAAGATTTTGAAAATCGTTTGAAAAACATTGCAGATGATTTACAGAATCATAACCTAAGCCAATCACAATTAAATCACACACTATTAATGATGCAACAACAATTGAATATGCAAAAGCATTTAATTGATACCAATAATAGTGTGATATCTAAGGACATCAAAAGTGTCCTAAAGGACTTGGTAAACATAACTGAAAAAACTTTACCAGAAATCAAAACAATAGAAGACATACCTCTCGCAAAACACCCAAAGTGGTTTACAGTTGAGATCCCATTTTCTAATAGCATTATTTTAGAAGGGGCTACCAATTATGTGAATATCAACCCTGAAGGGCCTTTTGTGATATCTCAAGTAATGCCTTTTTTTGAGATTACTAAAGGTCAAGACTCCACAAATCCTAGCTGGGGTTTTGCCAATCACAAAACTGGTCTAGGTGCAAACACTAATCCACCTATCGGAAGAGTTATTCCATGTACGGCATTTCCCATGTTTGTAAATAGTCTCGGACTCACAAATACCAATGGATATGGATTCAATGTACCTTCAATATATCAACTCTGCTCAACAACAGTTGTTGATAATGGGACTTCATCTGATGACTGGGGTGTGCTTAGCGATATTCCAGAATTTGAGTTCCAAATTGAGATAGGGGGGAGTGGGCGGTTTTGGACAAACAATTATCTACCAGCTGCTGCTTTTTATGGTACTCAAGGATATCCAAATTATCTTGGTTGTCTAGGATGGGTTGACAGAATGGATCGTTTGATAGTACATGCAAGAACAATGATTCCTTTGAACTATGATGGTGTAGTTAAAGTTGTTTTTCATGGCTACCAAATGCTAGGGCACATTGATATAGCAAAAGCTTTAGGCTACTGAGGATAAAAGTCATGACAAATAATTCTTACTTCAAACAAAAGCCAAATGAATTAAAAAATGTGGTTTCTAGTAAACAGCCAAATAAAAGCTCATTAGAAACAACAAACAGTTCTATCCTATCCCCACACCCAACAGTTTTGGGCTTAGAAAAAATATCTCAACAGCTTCAAGATATTCAAAAGATAGACAGATACGATACTTATGAGCATAAGACTGCTTATAGTGAAGTAGATGTGTTATCTGTAAAAACAGAAAATACTTATTTCAGTAATTTTGCCCCTCACTCTGCAGTGCCTTTTGCTAAAGATGTTGTTTACTTAGGACTCAATGGGGATAATGACAAAAAAGAACAATATTTTGATTTCTTCAAAGTCCCAGACAAGAGAGCTCTATTCCTAACAAACCTAGAGTGTCGCTTAGCACCTTTTGAGGTGGGTGGTGTTGTACCAACAGGTCCTTATAGATTTACTACATTCGGTGGTGATGATGAATTTGCTCTATATGGTCTTGGGTTCTCTCTCGTGGCAAACAAGACAAATAGTTCGTTTCTAGCACAGACCGTAATCAAAGATGCCACCGCATCTGCGTATGTGAGTGTGCTACCAGATGTATTTGGTTCATATTATGTATTTAATCAAAACGTATTAAATAATAATACATCACCCGCATATCTATCTTTTATAGAAAATTTGAATGTAAGAGCTTTGATGCAATGGCGTGATTTTCCTGATGCTTTAGGTTCTACAACTGACATTCAGAGCTATGCAGTACTGATAAGAGCGAGAGGTTATTTGTTTAATATCAATGATTACTATCGTTTCATAGACTCAACAAGACCAATCGACGCTTCAACTTTAAAACCAATTATTTAGTAAAACTAAACCAAATTTCTTTCATTTTCTCAGAAAAGAGTTTTCAGATGAAATCCCATATACCTAGTATAGACTCTGATTATTTTAGTCGTACGAAGATTGAGCATATTGCCGTATCTTTTAGTGAAGAGCCAGAACAGAATGGGCAGATTTTGATATGTGATGCATATCTATGGACTGCACCTGATAGGAGTACAATTTGCACAAGTATCATATTACCATGCCCGAAATGTGAATACCCTATTATATTAAAGCCTGATCAATTAGCCTTGACATTAGGCTCAAATGGCATTACACTCAACCAGAAAATTTCCTGCCCATCCCGTTGGAAACAAATGGATGGAACAATAGTAGATACCGATGAAGATGGTAACCCAATCCATATTCGTTGTGGTTGGTCTTGTAGGGGAATTGAACATTCTAAGATAAGGAGCAATAAGAATGGGGAGACATGATACTTGGAAAGTAAAGGATCAAATCAAGAAACATGATCCATCTAGGCAGGCTATCAAGCAAAAAGGCACTTTGGCTACCAATCCATTTGGTCGTCCAGAAGGTATCTTTTTCTATGGTTCTGATCAAACATCACAACTAGAGTTCTCGGTAGATCTAGATTTACAAAAGAGAAACATTGGTACTGAGGAAAAGCCTAATGTAATTGTAGAAACTGTTGGTATGCAAATGCTATGTCCTCGTTGTAGTAGTCCTCTATATATCAAGGGTAAAGGACTTCCTAATGGTCGAGAGATTGTAATCCACTGGGATAAAATTGTCCAATCCGAATGTGATGGTTTATTTAGACCTCTGGTCTCTGTAGATGGTCCAATTGGTTGTGATTACTTTGACTCTGAAATATCTGATATTGGCAAGGCAAGTGCATCTAATGTTGTAATGCGTTGTGGTTGGCGTGGTGGTTTGATTAACGGTCATTGTTTTGATCACTTTGTATCTAACAACACCGAACAACCAATAGCTCAACCAACAGCTCAACCAAGTGTTGAAGAACCTAAGCCAAGCGAGCCTATTGTTGAACCAGTAGCTGAGCCTGTGATTGAATCAACTTCAACAGCTACCCCTACAGAAGACTCTAAGTAATAATACATTCTTTATTTTCATTTTTTTATCAGGAAGATTTTTTAATATGTCAGCATATACAGGAAGATTAGATGATATAACACTAGGTTATGTCCAAGCAGGGCTGAATTACCTAATGGCTCTATACACAGTAGAAGAACCATTAACACTAATGCCCCTAACCAAAGTTTTGAATTGGCGTTCCTTACCCAGCTGGACTGATCCTTTGTCTTATTGGACAGGTAAAGTAGGTGTTCCTCGTGATGTTGGTATTTTACACCATACACCAGACACTCTAAGTGCAATGCCCAGGGTTGCAAAAACATCTATTGGACTAACAACTCTAGAAACCAATGAAGTTCCTCGTTGGATTATCAATGATTTGAATGAATCTGATATTCCAGCTCTAATTGTCCCTTCAGAGTTCAACAGACTTGAGTTTGAATCTTCTGGTTATACAAAACCCATACATGTAGTTCCTCATACTGTTGGCAAATGGTGGTGGGAAAAAGATCAAAGCTCAAATATTCCAAAGGACAGACCTTTTACTTTCTACTATGTAGGAGGTTGGAATAATCGAAAGAACCCAGAAACTGCACTCAGAGCGTATCTTCAAGCATTTCCAGAACCTCAAGAGAATGTTGCATTTGCACTCAAGATAACTGGTGGTAAGAGTTTGGAAACTTATATTGGCCAGATTATCAAAGAATACACTGGTAAGAATGACAGAGATGACATTTGGGTATGGACAGAATCTTGGAGTGAAGAGCAGATTCGTTGGATACATGAATATGGTGATGTATATGTATCTACCCATAGAGGCGAAGGGTTTGGGCTTGGTTTATTATTAGCCAAACTAACAGGGAACCGAGTAATCTCTACCAATTGGTCAGCTCCTATTGAGTTCCTATCCGAGAGTCAGGGGGATATATTACTAGATTATGAGTTAATTCAAATAGAAGGTGTGGATCAACAACATCATCATTTTAGAACTTCCAAGAAACAAAAACTCATGTGGGCAGATCCTAGCACAGATGCCTGTGTTGAATCCATGCGAAAGGCTGTTCAAATAGGAAGGCGTCCAAAAGGATTTGATGGTATTACTGAGTTTAGAAATAAATACGAATGGCATAATATCGGCACAGACTTGAAACAAGTTCTTGACAAATATCGATAAATATTGTTTCCTATAAATTGAATTTTATAGGAGAATATATTGTGGCTAATATTGTTTTTACCGAAATAACAGATATATTGGAAGTTAAAAAACCCGCCGACTTTCCTGCAATTGACGGATCAGTTTTTATACAAACTATACTCACCGATATGGGTATTGAACGAGAGGCTGAATTAATAACGCCTCCTGAGCTTAAATTTTCGGATTTGAGCAGTCAAGAAGCCGAAGATTACATAGCGGCGTATAATGCTCAAGCAGGACTTATCTGGGAAGCATTAGTCAGCCCCAAAAATCAACAGACTTTCTATACATCTCTACTTGCAAAAATGAAGACCCTTCCAATTAATACTGATGTGGAGATTTCATTGGCAAAAATAAAGAGAAAAACGATACTCAATGTATATGTTCCAGAGCTGAAAGTAATTGGAATAAAACCCAATCAATTGAAATATTTTGAAACTCATGATAATACAATTGATCATTATTTTTTATATTATCCAGATAGTGGAGAAATCATAGACCTATTGCAATGGGTTGCAGACGTGCCTTACTCTACCGATACTGGGATAGAAATAATATCTTCGAACTCCTCTGGAACTTCTAGTGGTGCCAGATCAAATCCTTATGATCCTGATACTTATTCGAGTGATCAAACACCATTGATTTTATGGATTGCAGTCCGTTCCGTATTCTTGATGGGAGAGCCTAGAAGAGCAAAAGAAAGTACTCATTCTTATATTACTAGATTATTTAGATTACATAAGATACGAGATGGTGAGACGAGAAAGGATTCCGTAGGACGAGCTTATGCAATTGCAATTAAAACACTACAAAAAAAAGGTTACTTGAAAAAAGGGAAACGTTCGGCAACTAAGAAGGGGCTGGAACAAGGAATGTTTTTGATTGAAACACTTGGGAGTGATGAAATTGAGAGACGATTTCATGAATTTGAAGAGATACTAAACCTATCACAAGGAAAAAGATATGTCAACTATTAACGAAACCCTAGAGAGATTGCAGAAATCTTTTACAGCCGATGTCGCTCAAAACATATATGACCTACTCACAACAACAGGAATGAGTGGGCGTAATATGCCAGAAAAAATCAGCCAATTAATAAAAGATGATGGTGAAGTATTTGAAGAATATAGTCAACCTGATGATGATCTAGATGATATAGACTCATATAACAGAATACCAAGTGACCGTGCTCGTCGGGCTATTCTTTTCTTTATTGAAGAGATATTGGGGTTCTCTGAAATGCAGATAAAAAAAGACACAATGATCTCACACAAGATAAACCTAGATGATGAAGAGAGTGATAAAAGCGGAAAAGATGAAACATTACTTTCTAGGTACTACTATGTTGCTAGTAAAGAAAATCAATTACTATATAGATTAGTAATTACTCACACTTTTTTAAGGATGGAGCGTAGGTATAAACGCCCAAACATAAAAAAGGCTAAGAATACCCTGAAAGCAACATATCAAGCATATTGGTTACCAATTCGTGTTAAAGTACAGACAATCGCAGACGGACGAAAAAAGTATGTGTTAGCCAAATACCCCACAACAAAATTAACGGTTAATAAACAGAGTGGAGAAGTCATCCCAACTCCGCCCACAGAGTTTGAAATGGATGAATGGAAGAATTGTTACCAGATCGGTAAACAGAACTTGATTGAACTAGCAAGTAATCTAAAGTCTGTTTGCATATTAGCCTTAAACTCATCCACAAAAGATTTACAACGTTCCCTGTTCGATAGTTGGTTGTTTCAGATATTTATTCAATATGAAAAACTAATTTACCAGGATATTCGAGTCAATATATTGGAGACCGATAGGGATAAAAGGCGAAAAGATTTAGATTATTCGGAAGAAAGCGGTGACTTACAGAGAGGACAA
>JACCDW010403471.1_pt1 | contig 18639 bp, 20 predicted proteins | sample 7449781 | NCBI WGS metagenome assembly JACCDW01 (sample SAMN15323449, study PRJNA562643) | freshwater metagenome | isolation source: river surface water | place: USA:Blue River Watershed | collected 2017-08-18
CTGAATGGCGAGATCACGACTGGTAACTGGGGCGGTAAAGGCGCATGCAAATAATCGCCGAGCGTGCGCCATCATGTCTGCTCAGCGACCTCGCGCAATGCCTGCTCGAACATTTCCACCGGTTGACCGCCCTGCACCAGATAGCGGTCGTTGATGATCACGGCCGGCACGGAATGGATGCCCCGTGACAGGTACAGCTGTTCGCGCTGCCGCACCTCATCCGTGAACTCTGCGCCCGACAGCACCTCGGCAGCACGCGCTCGATCGAGCCCAGCTCGCTGGACCACTTCCAGCAGTACCGAGTGATCCGCGGGATTGTCACCGCGGGTGAAGTAAGCCTCCAGTAATTCGCGCTTAAGCCTGTGCTGGCCCCCGGCCTTGCCCTCGGTCTCTGCCCAGTGCAGCAAGCGATGCGCATCGAAGGTGTTCACGATACGCTTGCGATGGTTGAAAACAAAGCCGAGTTCCGCGCCGCGTGCAGCAATGCGTGCCTGATTCTGTGCGACCTGCTCCGCAGAGATCTGGTACTTGCGCATCAGATGCTCGGTCACATCCTCGCCCTCGGGCCCCATCTGCGGATTCAACTCGAAAGGCTGGAAATGCAGCTCCACATTGACCAGGCCTTTCACCCGATCGATTGCCTGCTCCAGCGAGGCCAAGCCCACCGCACACCACGGGCAGGCGATGTCAGACACAAAATCAATCTTGATAGGATTCATTCGCAGCTCGAAGATGAAGACAATCGTCGTTGGATGCTAGCATGCTGCTATGTGAATTGCTGGCAGTAGTCAAACGCCGGTATCATGCCCTGCTACCCTTTTCTGTCAACGCCACCACCCCCAAAGCATGAAAAAGAAGTCACTACTCCTGCTGATGATGTTTGCACTTTGCCGCCCCGCGGCCGCTGTCGAGCCTGCGGCGCCGGCGGTCGGCGTGGAACCCCAGCCGGTCGGACAATCCGCGAGCGAGCGCGCGCCGGGTTCGCCCCCGGGCGCAGGGCTCGACGACTTTGGCTTCGCGCACTCGTCAGCACCGCCGTCCCACCCTGCCGATCCCGCTGCCCGCAATGACGAATACCGCAGTGCGGCACAGCCGATGCCGGCGCTGGAGGGGTTTTAGCCGAAGCGTCCTCCGACGCTGCCCCGCGGTGCAGTTGCCAGCACTGACCGCGGCTGTTAGGGTGCGGGTTTGCCGTCCGATCTCAACAAATTCAAAAAATGAAACCATCGTCGCGCCGCAAGGCCCTTCAGCGAGTCGGCTCGGTTCTGGGCGCAGATACTCGTCTGACGGGAACGCTGCAGGTCGATGAAAGTATTCGTATCGACGGCCGCCTCGATGGGAATATCGAACAATCAGATGGCGAGGACCGGTGGCTGATGATCGGTCCGACGGCTGAAATTCGTGGCGATATCCGGGCCCAGCATGTCAGCGTCGGCGGCAAGGTGGTTGGCAATATTTTCGCCAGCGGTAATGTCGAACTGACCAACGGCTCCGAGGTGCGGGGCAACATTAGCCACCGGTCCATCACGGTCGAGCCGGGCGCGAGTGTGCATGGGCAGTTGATCGCGATGGACCCTCCCCAACCTGAGATGCCGGTAGCGGCCTCGTCTGCGACGACTGACACTGGCCAGAGCTGACAGCGCCGGGCTCTCGGACTGTTCGGATGCCTATACACATACAGACCACTATCTTCATGATCTGCATAGCCTATCTGGTTGTGCATGGCGTGATCTGGTTCGCGCTGTCCGAACAGCGCAACCTTCAGGTGTGGCTGTGGTGTTCCTCCGGCTTGCTAAGCGGCGTGTCCATCGTGTTTCTGTCGATGCGCGATCTGTTCGGTGAATTCCTCTTTTTGTACGTCGGTCAGCTGCTCATGTTGGCCGGTAACATGGGGCGCTGCATCGCGCTGAGGCTGTTCTTGCCCGAACCTGTGCGGCCGGCAGTCGTAGCTCATACCGTCGCCGCGCTGGGCTACTATGTCTGGCTTGCTTTTGCCTATGAGGCGGGCACGCGTGACGGCCCGCTGTCGGTGATGTTCTTCGGGTTTTACGCCATCGTCTGTTTTGATTATTTTCTGGCAGGCTCACGCATCCATCTGCAACTGCAGACACTCGGCCCGCGCTTGCTCATGATTGGCGGACTCGCATTTTGCAGCTCGCTCGGATTCAAGGCGATTCTTGTCGCTGCGGGTCTGGGTGCGGACGGCATTTATGCGCCGGGCATCGACCAGTATGTGATGATCGCCGGTCAGTTCATTGCGATCACTCTGGTGAATATCGGTTTCCTTCGGATCTTTCTCGATCTGCGCGAGCAAAAGAACCTTGAAACAGAACGCAATCTGGCTGCCGCTGAAGCGCAGGCTGGCCTGCTGGAGCGTCACCGAGAGGAGCTGCAGCTGCTGCTGACCGAGCGCGAAGAAATCATTCGGCAACTGACCCTATCGAACAAGACCGCCGGCATGGGTGCCCTGGTCGCGAGCCTGGCACACGAACTGAATCAACCCTTGTGCGCGATTCGTCTCAACGCGCAGCTGGTCGAGCGCAAACTGAACGACCCCGAGGTCGATGTACAAGGTGCGAGAAAATTCCTGGACTCGGTCATCATGGATAACCGGCGTGCGGCCAATATCATCACCAAGCTACGCAATATGTTCGAGCATTCGAACCAAGAACATGGGCTGATCTACCTCGACGAGCTAGTGAGAGATACGCTGGCCCTGGTGGAACCCCGTGCGTTGCATGAAAACGTGACCATTCATTCCGCATTAGAGAGCGATCTCAGCCTGCAAGGAGATTCCACCCAGCTTCAGCAAGTCATACTCAATCTGCTGAACAATGCGCTGGATGCACTCACGCTCACTCAAATCGACCAGAAAACCATTGGCGTACGCACTGAGCATGTCGGCGGGCGGTTGATGCTGCATGTCACCGACAACGGCGTCGGCATACCGGAAGATTTGAAGCCCTCGGTATTCGAACTGTTCAAGACCAACAAGGCACAGGGCATGGGCGTCGGTTTGTGGCTGTCCCGCACCGTGATCAATGCGCACCGTGGCGACATCCGCTTTCAGAGTCGTGAAGGCGAAGGCACACATTTTGAGGTCGAGCTGCCGGCCAGCTGATCCTGAGCAGCGCTAAACCTGCAGCGGAGCTGACAGGTACTTTATAATCTGAATCACCCCTTGAACGCGACGACTGATAGGCCAACGAAATGACCGCCATACAGCCCCGCTCCTCCTCCCCATCACTGGCCCTGCTGCTGGCCCTATTGCTGGGTCCTCTCGGCCTCATTGATGCGGAGGCTGCGGTCTACCAGTGCACCATTCCCAAATTGCGAGGCAATGATTTTGTCTGTCGCGAATATCCGAACCTGTGTAACTTCATTTTTGTGATTGATGAGCGCACCCAGCAGGTCTCGCGCCGTGACTCAGGCAAGGATAAGCCCGTACCCGTCGCGGTCGACAAATGGGAAGAGAACAAAATCATCGCGCATGAAGACCTGACGCGTACCGATAGTCGATTCATTGAGCAGTATTTCTACAAGATCGAGCTAGACAGCGGTAATTTTCTGCTAGCGAATGAATATGTGACTAACAAAGGCCGGTATCTGACGCAAGAAGATATCAAACTCGCCGATCCGAAATCCTTCGGCTATTACAAGCCCAGGCTTTTCTCAGAGCGTGGACGCTGCACACTCAAGCCTAAAGATTAAGCGTCCTGCTCAACTCATCCATGTCCAGCCAGCCCGCCCGACGCTACCGCTACTATGATCTGCTCCTGGCGGCATTCGTCACCGTACTCCTGTGCTCGAATGTGATCGGTGCAGGCAAGGCAGCCGTGATCACCCTGCCCGTACTCGGCGAAGTGACGTATGGCGCCGGCATACTCTTCTTCCCGATCTCTTACTTGTTCGGTGACATTCTCACCGAAGTCTACGGTTATGCGCATGACCGACGCGCAGTGTGGGCGGGTTTTGCGGCGCTGGTGTTCGCCGCCATCATGTCGCTTGTGGTGGTGTCGCTGACGCCGGCCAGCAATGAATACATGGTCAACTATCAGCAAGGGCTCGAGACGGTGTTCGGTAATACCTGGCGGATTATCGTCGCATCAATCACTGCATTCTGGGCCGGCAGTCTCGCCAATGCCTACGTGATGGCAAAGATGAAGATCTGGTCGGGCGGGCGCTTCCTGTGGATGCGCACCATCGGCTCGACCGCAGTGGGCGAGGCGATCGATTCATCGCTGTTCTACATGATGGCTTTTTATGCGATCTGGCCGACCGAACAAGTGATCTCTGTCGCTATCGCCCAGTATTTCCTCAAGACTGGCTGGGAAGTGGTGATGACACCGGTCACCTACCAGGTCGTCGGCTGGCTCAAGCGCAAGGAAGAAGAAGACTATCTGGATATCGGAACGGATTTCAATCCCTTCCGTGTGAAGGTCTGATGCCTGTCTGACATTGCTCCTGCAAACACAAAGGCCGCCGTGATCACGCTACGGCGGCCTTCGTGTTCAGTGAGATGGCTTACTTCGCCATTGCCGGCTCAGTGATTTTGTCCAGAGCCTCGGACAAGTGCTGGATTGCGCGGTCGACATGCGTGAGCTTTTCCAGACCAAACAGACCGAGGCGGAAGGTGCGGAAATCGCTGCGCTCGCCGACTTGCAAGGGTACGCCGGCTGCCGTCTGCAGACCCACTTCCATGAATTTTTTGCCATTCTGAATTTCGGGGTCGGTGGTATAGCTGACCACCACGCAAGGCGCCTGATAACCCGGTGCTGCAACGCTCTTGAAACCTTTCGACTCGAGAAGCTTCCGGACTCTCGCGCCGAGATCTTCCTGTGCTTTTTTAAGTTGCACAAAACCGATGGTTTGCGTCTCTTTCATGGTGTCACGCAGAACACGCAGCGAATCCGTGGGCATCGTGGTGTGGTAGATGTGCGATCCTTTTTCGTAGGTCTCGACGACCTGCAGCCATTTTTTCAGATCGCAGGAATAGCTGGTGCTCGTCGTCGAATCAATCTTCTGACGAGCGCGCTCGCTCATTGCGATCAGCGCGCAGCACGGTGAGCTGCTCCAGCCTTTTTGCGGCGCACTGACGATGACATCTACCTTGGACGCCACCATATCAACCCACATCGCGCCAGAGGCAATGCAATCCAACACGAACAAGCCATCCACCGATTGCACTGCCTCGCCGATCGCGCGCAGATAATCATTCGGCAGGATCATACCGGCCGAGGTCTCGACATGCGGCGCGAACACGACCGCGGGCTTGTTCTCGCGGATCCACGCGGTGACTTCCTCGACAGGGGGTGGCGCGTAGGCACCCTCGAAACCTTCCGCCGGCTGGCGGCCCTGAATCACGTGGAGCTCATTCGAGATGTGGCCCATCTCGAAAATCTGGGTCCAGCGATAGCTGAACCAGCCGTTGCGAATCACGAGGCACTTGTTGTTTGTGGCGAACTGACGCGCGACCGCTTCCATTCCGTAGGTGCCGCTGCCTGGAACGACGATGGCCGATCTTGCGTTGTACACCTCTTTGAGAATGCCAGAGATGTCATTGATCACGCCCATGAAAGCTTTGGACATGTGATTCAAGGAGCGGTCGGTGTAGACCACGGAGAATTCAAGCAGTCCGTCGGGATCGACGTTGGGCAGCAAACCTGGCATGGCAAATCCTGAAAAATGAGAAAGGGCGACGTCGCCCGGATGGCCGGGCGATAGCGCCCTGAGCAGATCGACAAGTTTAACAGAGGCAGCCTGTGTCGCCTTGTTGCCTAGCATATAAGCAGTTTTTTTACTGCTTTGTTATTAACTACTGCTTTAGAATGCGGCGCTCTGCCCGGAATCATGACGATAATGTTGCGCAAAATACAAAATATTCATTTATAGCCAAGGAGATCAGCGATGCGAACAGCCATCTACACCAGCCGCGGTCCAGCCGCCGAGGTGCTCCGAATCATCGACAGGCCCGAGCCCGAAGTGTCGGCGGGTGAAGTGCGCATCAAGCTGGCCTTCAGCGGCATTAATCCGTCCGATGTGAAATCGCGCTCCGGCGTGGCCGCACGCGCGAGCGGCTTTCCGGAGGTGACGCCACACAGCGACGGCGCAGGTGTGATCGATGCCGTGGGTGAAGGTGTCGACCAGTCGCGCATCGGCCAGCGCGTATGGACCTACAACGGCCAGTGGGAGCGCCCGTATGGCACAGCAGCTGAATTCATCACCCTGCCCGCTACTCAATGCATTCCCTTGCCTGATTCCGTATCGTTTGAAGTCGGCGCCTCCATCGGCATACCGCTGATGACGGCCATGCATGCGGTGCAGGCCTGTGGATCACTCCTGGGCAAAACCGTGCTGGTGCCTGGCGCAGCGGGCAGTGTGGGTTTTTACGTGACCCAGCTCGCCTGCAAAGCCGGCGCGCGCGTGATCGCTATTGTCAGCAATGACGACAAAGCAGCACTGGCGCGCCAGCTGGGCGCATCGGAGGTCATTAACTACAAAACCGAGAATGTGGTCGAACGCGTACAGGCGCTCACGCAGCATCAAGGCGCCGACGCCATCATTGACCTCGACGCAGCAAGCCATGCGCCTCTGTACGGGCAACTGCTTCGCTTTCAGGGTAAGGCGGTCGTCTATGGATCGAACCAGCCGCAATTCAGCATGCCCTTTGGCCCGATGATCCTGGGCTTTGTCAGCGTCTACTGCTTCATCGTTTACAAGCTGCCGCCCGCCGAGATGACACAAGTAATCGACAGCGTGCAGGCCATCCTCGCCGACACAGCGCTGGCGCATCCACCCACCGCCATCTACTCGCTCGACGACATCGCCGCCGCCCACCAGCAGGTCGAGCGCGGTGCGAATGCCAAGGTACTGATTCGTCTGTAAATCGATGGCGACGGATCATTTCGGCCAAGTCGCGAATCATTACGCCAGTCACCGACCAATCTATCCAGCGGCACTGTTCGCGTGGCTCGCATCCCAATGCGCTGATCACACACTGGCCTGGGACTGTGGCGCTGGCTCCGGGCAGGCGTCGATTGCACTCACAACGCATTTCGAGCATGTGCTGGCGACGGACATGAGCGAAGAGCAGTTGGCGCAGGCCACTCCGCATCCACGGATTGAATACCGGGCGGCGCTGGCTGAGTCCAGCGGACTGCCGGATCATTCTGCGGATGTGGTGACGGTTGCGCAGGCGCTGCACTGGTTCGATCGGGATCGTTTCTACGCTGAAGTCCGACGCGTACTGAAACCCGGCGGCATCGTCGCAGCGTGGAGCTATGGCGTGATCGCGGTCGATGGCGACGAGGTGAATGCTGTGATTCAGGATTTTTATCACCGCGTGATCGGTCCGTACTGGCCCGCCGAACGTCATCATGTAGAGACGGGCTATCGCGAACTGCCTTTCCCTTTTCAGCGAATCGAGCCACCACCGCTCGAGATGCAAGCTGACTGGACCCTGGCGCATCTGGCAGGCTATTTGCGCAGCTGGTCGGCTTCTGCGCGCCACGCCGCGGACACAGGCCGAGATGCGGTAACCGAGCTAGTCGCGCAGCTCGCGCCCTGCTGGGGCGATTCGTCATTCAGGCGCACCGTACGCTGGCCACTGGCGATGCTCGTTGGCAGATAGTCAGACGCTGAATCATTCCACGTTGTGGGGTGAGAGAGCCTAGCGGTGCGCCGGGAGTTCCAGCACAGTGAATGGCTCGGCCTCAGCGAGCTGGCCGCGCAAGTTACCGGCACTGATTCAATCAGTGCTTCTGTGGCACGACTCATCCAAACAATCAACTGGTCCTATAATTCGCGACATCTGCCTCGGGGAACACCATGAGAATTCCGGTTATGCGACTAACGATGCTGCGTCTGATACTCGTGCTCTTCTCTGCGTTGAGCGCCTTGGATGCGCAGGCAGCGCAGCTGCGCTTCCTGTGCCGGGGCTGGGCGCCGCTCTACCTCAGTAGCTGGCGACCAGAAAACCCGGATCCGACCGACTTCGACATGATGACCATTGATGCCGATGATGAGACTGGCATCACTCGCTTCGACCTGCCACTGGTGGGACGGCTGCAGTTCAAGGCTTCCGTCACGGACTACGCGGTTAAAGCTACGATTCCGTACAAGCAGATGATGATGGACGATTACATTGAGATTATCGATTTCTACTACAATCGGCCCAGCAGCGAGATTCTGATTACCGCGCTGGAGAAAAAGACGCGCAAAGGTCACCCTCTGTTCAAGGGCAAATGCGCAAAGGTACGGCCGAATAATTTTGAGCCAATACCGCCCACGCCGATTCAGATCAAGTAACCGCCGGGCTCGATAGCAGCGAAATCGGATGTCCGCAGCGTGTTCAAGGTCTGCAGATTACTGATTCACCGGCACATCCTGAGCCGTAGGAATGGTCTGCTGGAACGAGGCGCGTTGCATCAGCCGCTCATAGAGCTTCAGCAAACGCGGCGCATCAGAGCGCCAGTCATAACCGGGGTAGCGGAGATCGAGATAACCCAGCATGCAACCGGTTGCGATCTCGGCAAGCCCGAACTCCAGCACCGTAAAGCTCCCCGAGGGCAGCAGTTGCTGCTCCAGCTCATGTACCCCTGCGCGAATTTTGTCTGCTTGTCGGCTAAGCCAGAATTGACTACGAGAGGCCTCGGGTCGCTGGTTTTCTAAAAAGGTCATCACCACCGCATCGCAAATACCATCTGCCACAACTTCGGTAAGCCGATGGATGATCTTGTCGCGCTTGTTTTCCGGCAGATGCCCGGGTGTCTCGAGCTCGAGGTACTCGAAGATGACTTTGGAATCATGCAGGACCCGACCATCATCCAGCACCAGTGTCGGTATTTTCGCCAGAGGGTTGAGGTCTTTGATTTGACTTCCCGGCTGCCACGGATTGTCGATCACGACGTCGTGCGGAACCTGTTTTTCCAGCAGCGTAACGCGGGCTTTTCGGGCGAAGGGGCTGGGGGTTGCGATGTAGAGTTTCATGGGAAATACGTAATCGATAGTGCCCGAATAGACGGGACCGATGAAGACTACGCGTGGGTCTTTGGATACCATGCGCGGGTGAATCCAAATCATACCTGCTCGGGATGTACGAGCGCGCAGGCTTTCTGCGAACAACCTCGATCATGCGTTGGCGTTATCTGGCTTCCGGGGCATGGTGACCTGCTCCCAGGATTCGCTTGAGAGGCCCACAAAAAACGATGGTCTCGCCGGGCGGGGTAATGACGAGCGGCTGGCATGGCGACTGGGCGCATGGTGAAGGGTTTTATCGTTTGGGTAAAGGGCAACGTGTCTCAGCCCACGCCGTTGATCAGGCGGTGCTCGATGCGATTTTTACGCAAATGCAATCCGATCAGGTAGTGAAAAAACTCATGGCTGAAGTGTCAGCACGTGCGCGGGTTTTCGTGCCGCAAAAAAAAGCGGCTGGGTGGAAACGGTGCGGATAAGGCAAAACAAGCGCTGGCGCAAATTGTGCGGCAGGTTGAGCTGGAAGAAAAAAGTGATCAGTTGCGGGTGCATCTGAGCATCGCGGAGCTCGCGCCGGACACCCACAAAGAAAAAGCGGCTGAGGAGACCTCAGCCGCTTCATTTGCCGTTTTCACGCCTTCTTCCGAGATATTCGGGGCAAAGGCGGGGAATTTTGGCGTCCCCACGGGGATTCGAACCCCGGTACTCACCGTGAAAGGGTGATGTCCTAGGCCTCTAGACGATGGGGACAATGATCTGTCCTTACTACCGACCTATTGATTACCGCAGCTGCACTCGGTGTCAGCCAGGTGGTGGAGGTAAGCGGGATCGAACCGCTGACCTCTTGCATGCCATGCAAGCGCTCTCCCAGCTGAGCTATACCCCCCTGTGCAGCAGAAGCGGGATTATAGCTGAATCTTTTCTGAACTGTAAATTGCCCGCCAAAAGTTTTTTTAAAGATATCGCCGGATCCGCTCGAGTACGGCCTTGCGACCGAACAGCGCCAGCACCGCGTCGACCGACGGCGTCTGCAGCTGTCCGGTCACTGCGAGACGCAGCGGCATGGCTAGCTGCGGCATTTTCATCTGATGGTCGGCGAGCACCTGCTTCATCAGCGCCGCGATCGGCTCCTTGCTCCAATCGATCGATACCGCCGCTTCCGCAAACTGCGCAAGTGCCGCGCGCGCGGCATCAGTCAGGTGCTGTGCGAGCAATGTGGGATCGGGCTTCGGCTCGCGATAAAACAGCATCGCAGCATCAGCCAATTCGTTGACGGTATTGGCCCTGTCCTTCAGCAGCGCAATGACATCGACCAGTGGCGGCGCACCTTCAAACATCGCGCCATCACGTTCGAGTTCTGGCATGGATAGCTCGGCTAACCGCTGATTGTCGGCTTGTTTGATGTAGTGATTATTCAGCCATGCCAGCTTCTCGGGATTGAATTGCGCCGGCGACTTGGTCAGATGATCCAGATCGAACCAGCGACAAAATTCTTCCAGGGAGAAGATCTCATCGTCGCCGTGGCTCCAACCCAATCGCGCCAGATAATTCAGCATCGCCTCCGGTAAATAGCCCTGGGCCGGGTACTCCATCACGCTGACCGCGCCATGGCGTTTGGAGAGTTTCTCCCCATCGGCGCCGAGGATCATCGGCACATGGCCATAGATCGGCAGCTGCCCTCCCAGCGCTTTCAGAATATTGATCTGTCGCGGCGTGTTGTTCACATGATCGTCACCGCGAATCACATGCGTGATTTGCATGTCCCAATCGTCGACTACCACGCAAAAATTGTAGGTCGGTGTGCCATCCGGGCGCGCGATGACCAGATCATCCAGTTCGCGGTTCGCAATGGTAATCCGCCCCTTGACTGCATCCTCCCAGCTGACCTCGCCATCCAGAGGGCTCTTGAAACGTACCACGGGCTTTCTTCCCTCTGGCACGGGCGGGAGGGTCTTCCCCGGTTCCGGACGCCAGGTACCGTCATAGCGCGGCTTCTCGCCCGCAGCGCGCTGACGCTCGCGCATTGACTCAACCTCTTCGGGCGAGCAATAGCAATGATAGGCCGTACCTGCGGCCAGCATGTGCGCAATGACTTCGCGGTAGCGATCCATGCGCTTCATCTGATAAAACGGTCCCTCGTCGTGGTTCAGTCCCAGCCACTGCATTCCGTCCAGAATGGCTTGCACCGCTTCTGGCGTGGATCGCTCCAGATCCGTATCTTCAATGCGCAGTATGAAGGTGCCGCCAAAGCGGCGTGCATACGCCCAGGCAAAGAGCGCCGTGCGGGCGCCGCCCAGGTGCAGATATCCGGTGGGGCTGGGTGCGAAACGGGTGCGTACGGTCATGAGATGGGAGAGAGAGCCCTCACGGGCATGGAAAACCGCTATTTTAGCGGCTGGCACGTGGGCAAGGCCGCACTGATAAAATCCTGCTTTTGTTTTACCAAGTCGAAACACTCATGAGCGCCGCCCCCTCCAGCGCAAGCCCCCGCAAGCTGTTCGTCACCACTGCCCTGCCGTACGCTAACGGTGCGTTCCACATCGGCCACATCATGGAATACATCCAGGCAGATATCTGGGTGCGCTTCATGCGCATGCGTGGTCATGAGGTGCATTTTGTCTGTGCCGACGATGCGCACGGTGCGCCTATCATGATCGCTGCCGAGAAGGCGGGTGTCACACCGCAGGAATTTGTCGCTGAGATTGCCGCTGGCCGCAAGCAGTATCTGGACGGTTTTCACATCGGATTTGACAACTGGCACTCGACCGATGGCGAAGAAAACCACCAACTGTCAAAGGATATCTATCGTCGTCTGCGCGATCAGGCTAAGCTGATCACCACGCGCACGATCGAGCAGTTTTATGACCCGCTCAAGAACATGTTCCTGCCTGACAGGTACATCAAGGGCGAATGTCCGAAATGTGGCGCAAAAGATCAGTATGGTGATTCCTGCGAAGTCTGCAGCGCGGTCTATGCGCCGACCGAGCTGAAGAACCCCTACTCGACGCTGACTGGCGCCGCGCCAGTGATGAAATCCTCCGAGCATTACTTCTTTCAGTTGTCCGATCCCAAGTGCGGCCAATTCCTGCGCGACTGGGCGCTCGACCCGTCGCGCCTGCAGCCCGAAGTGGCGAACAAGGCACGGGAATGGCTGGAGAGTGATTCTGGTCTTGGCGACTGGGATATCAGCCGCGATGCCCCCTATTTCGGCATCGAGATTCCCGATGCGCCGGGCAAGTATTTTTACGTGTGGCTGGACGCGCCGATTGGATATCTGGCCTCGCTGAAAAACTACTTCAACAAAACCGGGCGCGATTTTGACGCCTTCATGGCGGATCCCTCGACCGAGCAGTATCACTTCATCGGCAAAGACATCACCTACTTTCATACGCTGTTCTGGCCCGCCATGCTGCACTTCGCTGGCCTGAAAGTACCGAACAATGTGTTCGTCCATGGCTTCATCACGGTCAGCGGCGAAAAAATGTCCAAGTCGCGCGGCACGGGTATTTCTCCGCTGCGTTACCTTGATATCGGCATGAATCCCGAGTGGCTGCGCTATTACATCGCAGCCAAGCTGAACGCGCGCGTCGAGGATGTCGATTTCAATCCTGAAGATTTTATTGCTCGGGTTAACAGCGATCTGATCGGCAAATACGTCAATATTGCCAGCCGTGCGGCAGGTTTTATCGCCAAAAAATTCGACGGTAAGCTTTCAATGGTCTGGGCGACTGAACCTGATGCCTTCCTCTCTGCATTGCGCGCGGCCGGCACCGACATCGCCGAGCTCTATGAGGCGCGCGAGTACGGCAAGGCATTGCGGGTGGTGATGGAACAAGCCGATGCCGTGAACGCTTATGTCGATGCGAACAAACCCTGGGAACTCGCAAAAGACCCCGCTAACAACCCACGGCTGCAGGAAGTCTGCAGCCGGTTGTTGGAAGCTTTCCGTATTCTTTCCATCTATCTGAAGCCGGTGCTGCCCGCGCTGGCAACTCAGGTGGAACAGCTGCTGAACCTCACACCGATGTCATGGACGGACGTGAACATCGCAATGCCACACCAGCACGCTGTCAACCCTTATGCGCACCTAATGACGCGTGTGGAGCCTGTGATGCTGGACAAACTCTTTGAACCGACACCCGAAGCGCCCGTGCCGTCTGCCACCGAGATTGAGCCACTGGCCGACGAGATCAAGATTGATGATTTTGCGAAAGTCGACCTACGCATTGCGAAGATTGTCGATTGCGAGGTCGTTGAGGGCTCCGACAAACTGCTGCGCCTGACGCTGGATGTTGGCGAAGGTCGGATGCGTAATGTTTTCTCGGGTATCAAGTCAGCTTATCGACCCGAAGATCTGAAGGGCAAGCTGACTGTGCTGGTGGCCAACCTCGCGCCACGCAAGATGAAGTTCGGCGTGTCCGAGGGCATGGTGCTGGCAGCGTCAGCGGCCGATGAAAAAGCCAACCCCGGACTGTACGTTCTTGAGCCCTGGCCAGGTGCGGAACCGGGTATGCGCATCCGCTAAAAAGGCCTCGCGGCGCAGGGAATCCCCACCTCGCGCGGGGTAAAATAGCGCGCTACACCCCATTTGTTTTCAATCTTGCAGCAAAACTCATGAACCTGTTCAAGAAAAAAAGCGGCTACGTATCGGAATTCACCCAATTCCTCAACGATATGAAGGCGAAGAATCCCCGGATCGAAGAAGGTCAGCTCGCGGGCCGCTCACGGCTATGGGACAAAGAGCCGCAGGATCTGGACAGTATGCGTCGGGCCGGCGAGTCACGCGTCAAGCAGCAGGCCTACGTCTATCAGAGCCATTAAGAAATAATCCCCAAGGGTTCCCCCAACGAGCCAATCGACCCGACGCTCACCCACCCAGCGAATACTGACCATCGTGAACACCAGCGCCGAAACTGTCGTTGACAGCACCCCCGAAGTCGTCGATGGCATGGCCTTCGCCAAGCTCTACGGCGAGCCGCTGTTCAAGCTGCCGAACGACCTGTACATCCCGCCAGATGCGCTGGAGATTTTTCTCGAAGCTTTCGAGGGCCCGCTCGATCTGCTGCTGTACCTGATCCGCAAGCAGAATTTCAACATTCTCGACATCCCGATGGCTCAGGTCACGCACCAATATCTGGAATACATCGAGCAGATTCGTCAGCGCAATCTCGAGCTGGCAGCGGACTACCTGCTGATGGCCGCGATGCTGATCGAGATCAAATCACGCATGCTGCTGCCGATGAAAAAAGTCGAGGGTATCGAAGAACCGACGGATCCGCGCGCCGAGCTGGTACGGCGTCTGCTGGAATACGAACAAATCAAGCTGGCTGCGTTCCAGCTCGACACGCTGCCGCAGCTGGGCCGCGACTTCGTCCGCACACAGATCTATGTCGATCAGACCGTGATCACTCGTTTCCCCGATGTGAACGTGCTCGATCTGCAAACCGCTTGGAATGATATCGTTCGCCGGGCCAAGCTGACCGCAAAGCATACGATCACCCGTGAAGAACTGTCAGTGCGCGAGCACATGACGAACATCCTGCGCCGGCTGCAGTCGGCAAAGTTCGTCGAGTTCCACGAGTTATTCGATCCCTCTCGTGGGGTGCCCGTGGTCGTGGTGAACTTCATCGCCTTGCTGGAACTGGCCAAGGAAACCCTGATCGAGATCACCCAGGCAGAAGCCTTCGCGCCCGTCTATGTGCGGCTGGCCTACTCGCCCAACTGAGGCGCTGCCCCTTGCAGTGATGTATAAAAGGTCGACTTCAGCCCGCCGCGATTGCATGACTGCGGGGTTTTGATTACCTTATCCGCCCACATGATCGCCAACGCGGCAATGACGCCGCCGGCACCGACTCTCCCGAAAATTTCATGAAAATCATCTCCTCGATTGCCGAGCTACGCGATCAGTTGCGCGGTCAGCTTCGTACCGCCTTCGTGCCAACGATGGGCAATCTGCACGATGGCCATTTGTCGCTGATGCGGCTCGCCCGCAAGCACGGCGATCCCGTGGTGGCCTCTATCTTCGTCAACCGCTTGCAATTCGGACCGAATGAAGACTTTGACAAGTATCCGCGCACCTTTGCCGCCGATGTCGAAAAACTCGAAAAAGAAGGCGTCTATGTGCTGTTTGCACCGACTGAAAAAGATCTGTACCCGGAACCGCAGGAATTCCGAGTGCAGCCTCCCTCGGATCTTGGCAACACACTGGAAGGCGAATTCAGGCCGGGATTTTTCAATGGTGTGACGACAGTTGTGCTGAAGTTGTTCTCTTGCGTGCAGCCGCGTGTTGCCGTGTTCGGCAAAAAAGATTACCAGCAGCTGATGATCATCCGGAATATGGCAAGACAATTCGCGCTTCCCACCGAGATCATCGCCGCCGAGACGTATCGCGCCGAGGATGGCCTCGCGCTTTCATCGCGCAACAGCTATCTCTCTGACGCTGAGCGCGCGGAGGCGCCCACACTGTATCAAGAGCTACAAGGCGTGGCAGAGGCTGTCCGAGGCGGCAACCTTGATGTCTCGCTCATTGAAAAAACATCAATGAACAAACTGGCGGCGCGCGGCTGGAAGCCGGACTATGTATCGATCAGAAAACGCATCGATCTGCAGCCCCCCACCGCCGGCGATCTCGCTCAGAAAGAGCCTCTGGTCGTTCTGGCGGCTGCCAGACTGGGGATCACCCGGCTGATCGACAATCTGGAAATCTGATGCCAGTCCGGCCAGGCAAAGTTGCCATGCAGGTCGCAGCCCTGCTCGTCTTCTTGCTCTGTAATGCTTCCGTTGCGATGGCAGCGTCACCCATTAACGTCGTTGATGACGGCGGTCACCGGATCTCGCTTTCTGCACCCGCAGCGCGCATCATCAGTCTGGCGCCAAACATCACCGAGCTGCTGTATGCCGCCGGCGCGGGTGCGGCGCTCGTCGGCGTCTCCGCGTGGAGCGACTACCCGCCAGCCGCCGAAAAACTACCTGTCGTTACGGACGGCACGCGCCTCGATCTGGAGCGCATCATCGATCTCAAACCTGATCTCGTCATCGCCTGGAAAAGCGGCAGCAGCGCGCGCCAAGTCGCCCGCCTGCGCAAGCTGGGCCTGACCGTGTTCGAGAGCGAGCCACGCAACCTTGACGATATCGCGCGCTCACTGGAACGCTTCGGCACGCTGACCGGAACCTCGGAAGGCAAAGTCGCTGCGAGCTCCTTCAGAAAGCAGTGGCATGAGCTGCGCGAGCAGTACAAAGGCCGTAAAAAAATCAGTGTGTTCTACCAAATCTGGGCATCGCCTCTGATGACACTGAACGGAAAACACATGGTGAGCGATGCGCTGAGACTGTGTGGCGCGACAAACATCTTTGCTGATATTCCACAGCTCGCGCCCACCGTCAGCACCGAGGCCGTCGTCACCGCCAATCCAGATGTCATCCTGCTGACCGACGAACGCAGCCCGGCGGCCGATCGCTGGCGCAGCCTGTCGCAGATGACGGCGGTCAAGTATGACAATATTCTCAGCGTAAATGGCACGCTGATGAACCGCGCCGGTCCACGCATCCTTGACGGTACCGCGCAGCTGTGCGAGCGCATCGAGACAGCGCGCAAACGGCTGCACCAGCACTGAGCAGGATCATTGAACCACTGCGCGCCGCCGACTGTGCAAGAATGCCCCTTCGACAGGCACGCCACACAGACTCATGACCCCGCCACCTACCGCCCCGCTCACCCCTCGCCACGAAGGCACATTGTCTGACCTGCTGGGCTTCGAGATTATCTCGGCAGACAAAGAGGGACTGAGTGCAGCCTTCGATGTGCAGCCACATCATCTGGCGCCCAACGGCTACCTGCATGCAGCCTCGATCATTATGCTGGCGGATTCTGCCTGCGGCTACGGCTGCATGATGAATCTACCTGCAGGCGCGAGCAGTTTCACAACCATTGAGCTCAAGAGCAATCATCTGGGCACGGCGCGCGAGGGTCGCGTCGAATGCCGAGCGACCCCCGTTCATCTGGGCAAGAATACGCAAGTGTGGGATGCCACCGTGGCGGCGGGGGGCAAGACGATCGCCTTGTTCCGCTGTACACAAATGGTGTTGTGGCCAAAATAAGGCCTCGCAGATCGCTTGATGTCCTTGCAGGGGGAATGACTCAGTGCGCGACCCAGAGCATTCCGTCGCGGCTGAACCGACAAGCGAAGGCCTGAGACAACGTGTCCTCGTTCAGCACCTGTTCAACACTCCCCTGCCAGTGCACCTGATCGCCCAGTAGAAGCACATGCGTGGCGAACCGCGCCGCCAGATTGATATCGTGACAGCTAGCCACGACCGCATGGGTTTCAGACAGCTCACGCAGCAGGCGCATCACCTCCAGCTGATGCCCAACATCCTGATGCGCGACCGGCTCATCGAGCAGCATCAGATCTGGCGACTGCACCATCAGCGCCGCCAGCGCCACGCGCTGGCGCTCGCCGCCGGACAAGTGAGTCACATCGTCTGCTATCCGCTCGCGCAAGCCTACTCGCGCGAGCGCTTCCCGAACCGCCGCAATATCCTCCGCTGTATCCCAGCCCGTGCCCATCCGATGCGGCACGCGCGCGATCGCCACTGCATTGAACACCGAATCCTGAAACGCATCTGACTGTACTTGCGGCATCAGTCCACGCAAACGGGCCAGCGCCGCAGGCTCGATTGCCGCAACCAACACCTCCTGAAGCCGCACCTCGCCTGCTGAAGGATTGAGCACACCGGCCAGCGTATGCAGCAGCGTGGTCTTGCCCGATCCATTGCGCCCGAGCACACACCACAGTTCACCTTTGCGGACATGCCAGTCCAACTTATCCACGAGTACGCGATGACCCGCAGCGACCGACAGCTGACGCGTGGATAGCATCATCGGCTCCGTGTCAGCAAAATCAGGAACACCGGCACACCCACCATGGCAGTGATCACACCCACCGGCAACTGCACAGGCGCCATCACGCTGCGCGCAGCGAGATCTGCCAGGCAAAGCGCTGCGCCTCCGGCCAGCACGGATGCAGGCAGCAGGCGGCGCTGATCATTGCCCAGCAGCAGACGGAGCGCATGCGGCACCACCAGCCCGACAAAACCAATCGCGCCCGCCACCGAAACCGCTGCGGCTGCCGTCACCGATGCCACCAGCAAGGCTGCCATGCGCAAGCGTTTTACCGGCATCCCCAGCAAATGCGCGGCAAGGTCACCATGGGACAGCACATTGAGCGCGCTCGCATGGCGAAAAGACCAAGCCAGCGATACCAACAACACCAGCCACACGGGCCACATGAGTTCCGTCGTATCCAGATCGCCCATCAGCCAAAACATCGCGCCGCGCAAACCTGTATCGTCTGACAGCGACAGCAGCAGACTGATCAGCGCGCCAAAGCCCGCAGAGATCATCACGCCTGTAAGAATCAGGCGCACACCCGTGTAGACATTCACAGACAGCGACGAAGCGCCCGTCAGAGCAGGATGCGCCAGACCGAACAGCAGCCCGATGGCTCCCAACGCACCGGCTAGTGCGCCAATGTGCAAACCGTACAGTGCAAGCGAAGCCGGGACCAGCCAGCCCGCCGCCAGCGCACCCGCTGCTGCACCACCAGAGACGCCTAACACGTAGGGATCGGCCAGCGGATTACGCAGCAATAGCTGCATCAGCGCGCC
>JACCDW010833473.1_pt1 | contig 18637 bp, 17 predicted proteins | sample 7449781 | NCBI WGS metagenome assembly JACCDW01 (sample SAMN15323449, study PRJNA562643) | freshwater metagenome | isolation source: river surface water | place: USA:Blue River Watershed | collected 2017-08-18
TCACCGCTTGTCCCTTAAGCGAATTCCAACAAAAAATGACAGAGAAATGACTAAACAAAATATTTACTTAAAAATAAATTATTGTTAAATTACATGGAGATATATAGTATATTTATGATTAAGTATCTCGCTTTGAATAACAACTAAAGGATTTATTATGAAAAAACTTCGCAATCAAAAAGGCTTTACGCTCATTGAGCTTTTGGTCGTGATCGCCATTATCGGTATTTTGGCTGCAGTAGGCGTTCCAGCTTATCAAGGCTTCCAGGCAAGTGCTCGTTATAATTCAGCGAAAGCTAATCATGTAAATGCCAAAAACTATATTATGGCGGAAATTAGTAAATGTAACAGTCAAACTACTGCATTATCTTTTGTGGCTTCTGACGGTTCCACACAAACATTGGCTTCAGCCTGCCCTTTAAGCACATCTGCTTCTGGTTTAGCAGATGCTCAAAACTATTTTAGAAGATTTCTTTGGGACAAATTTAAAAATCCTTACGCAACCTCTGCAGGTGTGATTAAAGGTGCGACTACAATGGCGACAGCAGCAACTACAGCGACAGCCGTTACGACTCCAGGCACTGCTACTGATCAAGGTTACCTCTCTATTACTCCAACCACTGGCACAACCACGGCATTTACTATTATGACAAATGTTGGTCAAGCAAGAGGATCGACAATTTACGAGGTACTACAAGATAGTATCAGTATAGTTGAATAAGTAATTTATAGGCCTTAAAAAGGTTTTATTTCAAAGAGTATATCTCTTTAAAGAAATAAAACCTTTTTTTATCACTGGAATTTCTAAAATATGTGGGAACTTATTCTTGAATTAGCAAAAACAACCAAGCTTTCAGATATTCATATTCACGCAGATGCACCTTTAGCTTACCGCGAATTTGGTGACATGATCAAATTAGAGCGCGTCATTGAAGCTGAGGAGATTAGAGATTTCTTGCAAGAAGTTTTACCTGAAGATGACTTTGTAAAGTTTATTGAAAGCAAAGATCATGATTTTGCGATTGAAAAAGATAACTATCGTTTTCGTGTAAATGCATTTCAAGAAGATAATAAATTTGCCCTCATCTTAAGAAAAATTGATACCAAAGTACCAAACTTTGATGATCTTAATTTGCCTGCTTATATCAGAACTGTACCGACATTAGAAACAGGTCTTGTTCTAGTCACAGGCCCTACAGGTTCTGGTAAGTCAACCACACTTGCATCGCTCATTGATGTCATTAACTCAACACAAAAAGGCCACATCATCACCATTGAAGACCCTGTAGAGTTTAAACATGCATCAAAATCTTGTGTCGTGAGCCAACGAGAAGTAGGGCGTGATACCAAAAGTTTTTTAAGTGCCTTAAGAGCTTCACTTCGTGAAGATCCCGATGTCATTCTGGTAGGTGAATTAAGAGATTTAGAAACCATTCAATTAGCTTTAACTGCGGCTGAAACAGGTCACTTAGTTTTTGGAACACTTCATACCAATAGTGCGCCATCGACAATCACTCGTATTATTGATGTATTTCCACCCTCACAACAAGAACAAGTAAGGTCTCAGCTATCTTCAACATTACGCTGTGTCCTTACCCAAAGACTAATTAAAAGAGTAGATCAAGCAGGACGTGTGGCAGCTTTTGAACTTATGATTTGCAATACGGCGATTCGAAATCTTATTCGTGAAAATAAAATTTTCCAGATTCCTAATATTATGCAAACGGCAAGAGCTGAGGGCATGATCTCCATGGAAAACTCAATTAAGACACTCATCATGGAAAATAAGATTTCTCCGTCCAATAGCGTTTAATGAAAATACATCAAAAAAATAATCAAGGCTTTACCCTACTAGAATTAGTGGTTGTGATTGCCATCATTGGTATTTTAGGTGCGATTGGAATTCCCGCTTATCAAGGCTATGTCACAAAAGCCAAAGAAACAAAAGCTCAAAATACCTTACAGTCTATTTATATGATGGAAAAAAACTTTTTTTCCCAGAACTATTGCTACTATAAATCTGCAAGCGCAACCGACGACACCACTTTAATTAATAGGGATTTATTTGGCTCAACGGTACCATCGTCAGGTCCAATTGAAGTAGGTAGCAAGAACGATTACTATTTTTACATCACTGGAACTGCTTTTTCGTGCACAGGTACCTCTTGTATTTGTTCCGCTGCCAATGCTTCAGACTTTACAATTTTTGCTGTCAACAAAGCTACGCCCTCCAAAATATTTAGTATTAATCACCAAAATATTAAAACAGGTTTTTAGTTAGACTTGCGATGATATCTTTCGCAATCTTTGTCTTTGGTTTAATCGTCGGAAGTTTCCTTAATGTTGTTATTTTTAGACTTCCAAAAGTAATCATTAAGCAATATAAATATCCTTCGCATTATCATTTTTTAGATCCATTTCGTATTATTTCTGCTCCAAGATCATATGCACCTTGTTGCAAAAAACAACTCACGTGGTTTGAAAATATTCCTGTTTTGTCATGGGTTTTTCTTTTAGGTCGATGTCGCTATTGCAAAAAACCGATTAGTTTTCGCTACCCTTTTATTGAAATTTTAACGGCAATTTTCTTTTACATTTGTTTTAATAAATACGGTATCTCCTCATCAACTTTTTTATGGATGATTTTTTTTAGCTACGTCATCACTTTAAGTTTTATTGATCTAGATACTTTTCTGCTACCTGATTTATTGACATTAAGTCTATTAGCTATAGGATTAATAGCATCATCACTCAACTTCATTTCAATTTCTATTGAGTCAGCTTTCTTCGGTGCAATTTTGGGCTATATCCTTCCTTGGTCAGTTAATAAAATTTATTTTATGTGGCGAAAACATGATGGCTTTGGTGGGGGTGATTTTAAATTACTTTCAGGGCTTGGGGCTTGGTTTGGCTGGCAGAGTATTATACCAATCATTTCAATTGCATCAGTCACAGCTATTGCAACAACATTTTTACTAATGCTTTATGGCAAAAAAATTAATCTTAAAACGCAGCTTCCCTTTGGTCCCTTTTTAATTATAGCTAGCGTTATAATATTCTTAAATATATTCTATCCATTAGAGATAATTTCATTATGAACAAAATTATTTATGTAGCTTCTTTTATTTTTCTAATTCAATCTTTTGTAATCTTTGCTGAAGAAAATTCAACCTCTCTTTGTCAGCGAACGATGCAATCCTTTACTTCAATAGGCTTACAACTGAAACATAGTCCTAATTTACAAATAGAAGATCTAAATAATATGGCTGATAAACAAACTAATAATTTCAAGCTCAAAGAATTTTTAAAACTTCAGCTTATTCCTCGGATATTAGATAAAAATCCCGAAACGATTAAAACTTTCATCTATTCAGAAGAAGCCATTAATCAATGCGAGTTATTGGTATCAAAAAATTAAATTTATGTCGAAAATTTTAGACATCCATAAAGAAAAAGGTGTCAGCTTTTTAGAAATTATTGTAGTGGTTGCAATTTTAGGTGTCACAGCTTTCTTTGTGATGCCAAGTTTGAGCGCCTGGAAAATTAATTCAATGATAGAAGGAGATTTTGCGGCTTTAGTTTCTCAGATTGAATATGTCAAATCAAGGACTTCTATCCTCAATGGAACAGGCTTATTGATTTGTACAACAAATAATAAGCTTACTTATCAAATTTCTTCGAATCGACAAACAAGCTATACGGTTGTTGATCCTATTTTTTCTTCTACCCTTTTAGAAGATACCTCTAGCTCAAATGCATTATCAGGAAAAACTTATATAGTATCGTCTATGTGCAGTGGGAGAAGGGGGATTTTTCTATCTAATGGATTTTCAGGTCTTGAATTAGGTGGCTTAATTGATTTGGAAGTAAATTATTTAAATAACAAAATAAATTATCCGGCTTATAAAGTCACCGTGAGCCAATCCACCTCATTTGTTCAAAAATACCAATGGAATTCTAAACTTAGTATGTGGGCAGAAATTGAATAATAAAAAAAATTCAACAAAAGGTTTTACCCTTATAGAAGCTTTAGTTTCAATGGTTATTTTTGGGATTGGTTTTAGTGGGCTCTATTTTCTTTATGGTATGGCGCTTCAATCTAATTCAAATACTGAAAAAAAAATGTACATGAATCTTATGGCCAATCGTATTATTGAAACCATTTCAACCGAAGCTCAGCGACTACCGACTGATTTAGAATACAATACCAAGAGCCCTTTTAAAGTTCCCGGTCTTTATTCGGGAAGCTTAAATAACTGCTCAGGGCTTGCCGAGCCCAAGCTTACTTGGTGCAATGACCTTAATAATAGTATTGGTCCTTTTACAGGCATATCTGTCTGGGAAACTAGAAATATAAGTATCTCGAGTGCTAATCCTTTGACCGATCCTACCGGTATTATTTCAGGTCTTATTGTTAACGTGAGCCTCGTTGCTGAAAGTGGTGCAGTAAATCGAATTTTCGTTCAAACCTATGCCACAAGAAAAGTCAGAAATTACAATCAATGAATTTAAACTTAAGAAAAATTAATACGTCTCAAGGCTACACAATTATTGAACTTATGGTAGCACTTATCGTAAGTGCAATTGTTATTGCAGGAACTTATGCCGGTTATTCTTTCTTCAAGCAACAGCACGAGCTCTTAACAAAGAAAACAGCCTTAAATCGGAATACATTAAAAGTAATTGATCTTATTCAAAGCGATATTCATCAAGCAGGATTCAAAGATTACTCATCCTCTAATACAATGGTATCAACCCAACCGATTCGTATTAATCCTCTTTTACCAGCACCACAAACTTCTGGGACAGATTTTACTGTGGCATTTGATGACTGGGACTCAACCGGGACCTACTATCGAGCTCTCGTAAGGTATTATTTAGCTTCTTATACCCCGCCTGGAATTTCAACTTCAGGTTCAAGACAACGCCTTATGCGAGATTGGAGAAGATGTACTTCACCAGCTAATGAATGTTTTATAACAAATTCAACGCCTATGTACACCTCAAGTATGGGGGGTGAACCCATACTTGATTGGATACAAAATTTTAACGTCACAGGGTTCAATCCAAAAAATACAGGAAGTTTTCAAGGTCAATTTCAAACATTACAAATTCAAATTATTGTAGGTTCCCCAAATAAAATTGAAGGCACTACAAAAACTGTAACTAAAAATTTTACATTTTTAGCTAGAGCTAAAAATGTTTCTTTGGTGCCCTGATATGAAAATTATTCAAAACCAATCAGGCATGACACTCATCATTACACTTCTACTTCTGCTGTCATTGCTTATGATGGCAAGTGCTATTACTTATATCACAATGAGTTATGCCAATTTATCTGATTCCGTGACTCATAAGCCACTTGCGATAGACGCTGCCGAAACATGCGTTGATAAGGGCTTTGAGTGGCTGTCAATTTCTACCAGCTTTCCATCAGGCGGCAAAGATTGGGTAAATGGTGCTGGTGCCTCAACAGATATTGCATTACCCGGGATGCCGCTTTATGGCTATAACATCATAACCGATACTATTCCTCAAGGACTTGGCGACTCAAGGAGCGGTCCATTACTTAATATTGCTGGAAGAACAAGATGCAATTCTGTCATTCTTGAAAAAATAGCTCCTATAAGCATTGGCACTGGCAGTGAAGTTGGAACAAGCGACTACAATAAATCACAAGCGACTATCATTAAAATTACAGCATCGGGCCTTTTTGATGTACCACTTAAAGTTGATGGAATCACTATTGACAATTCATCATGGCGACCAAGCTCAAACCAAGCAAAAATTGAGGTGATTGCAGAATTCAATCCCTAAAGAATTTGCCCATAAATGCCTAAATAATTTGTTAAAATTCCTACCATGCTACCCCTAAAGAATTTTTTGATTTTAATTTTAGGTATTTTTTTAAATATCTCAGCTCATGCTGCGATTATTTATAATTCAAGTAACCCAAGCCAACAAACCATTGCCCTTGGCGTGAATCCTGAAGGGCATCTTAATACAACAGCACCCTTTAATATTGTCAGAAATTCCTATGCAACCGGAATTGCAAGAAATATTCCAGGACTTGGTTGGCGCGATGCGACGTCACCAGGATGTTTATGTGAGGGATGGGGGGTTAGTGGAAACATTATAAATCCTGATGGAACTTCAGGGGGAATTGTAAGAGGCTTCGCGAGTGTTCACTCCGGCGGTATTTATAATTTACAAGTCCAAAGCTTTACTTCTGATACTCTTAGCATTACATCCACCGTTTGGATTAAAGACGCCTCTGGTAATCCTATTTTAGAAGTCACTCACAAGTATGGGCGCTCTGCACAAGCGCCTAATGTTCTTTTTCAAGGTACCGTTACTATTACTAATATTTCAGGGAAAACGGTAAACGACATTCGCTATAACCGCTCGATGGACTGGGATGTTCCTTCAACAGAATTTAATGAATTGGTATCTCACACAGGCGTTGCCGCATCTGTTCGCGCTACTACTTTTCCTAGAATACTTTATGCTGGAGATAATGGCTTCATGATGCCTGACCCAACGAGCGCAGCAAGTAACCATCACATGTGGAATCCGACAACTTTTAATAGTGACTTTTTTCGTAATGGTCCTCGGGATCATGGATCAAGCTTTACGTTTCAATTTGGAAACCTTGCTTGCGGCGCATCATCTAATTTCATGATTTATTACGGTGCCGCAGACACAAGAACCAATTTAATCAATGCGCTCACAGTTGAAGGTGTGAGTATTTATTCTATTGGTGAAACTAGTTTGAGTACTAATCCTTATGCATTTGGCTTTAAAGGATTAGATGGCGTCGCTTTAGCGCCCACTTTGCCTACAAAAACAGCTGCACTTCCAGGTCAAACAAAAACTAATGAAAATATTGTTCATACTTACGCACCACCAGTTTTATCAAGTATTACATCAACTTCTGGAGCAGTGAGCACCACAACAAAATATATTTATCAAACCATTTTTAAATATAGAAATAATAAACAATGGTTTGGCGATGTTCTTAGATATAAATTACTTGATAATGGTGATTTCGACTCATCCGCTCCTTTGTCCGCTGCAACTAAATTACAAAGCAAACTCACATCTGCTTCGATAGATTTGCCCTACACAAGCGATATTGCAGGTGGCCGATCTATTTGGACTGTCGGCAAAGATGACAATCCTATATGTGGTATGGGGACAGGTATTACTAACGATGCAAATAACAATAGCTTTAACCTTACCAACAGAGTTTTATTAGGTAAATTATTGTTTAATTGTTCGGCAGTAAGCGACACTGAAATTAATAATGTGATTAATTTTGTGCGGGGTCGGGATGTTTTTTGGGAAGGCACACGAACAAGAAACGATCCTAGGCCATCGATTTTAGGAGACACGTTTCATTCAGAAATGGTTTTAGTGGGCCCTCCTAACGATCTTGTAAGTGCTTCTGCTGCAAAGACTACGGAAGCTTATTATCGTTATCAAAAGGGTTATGCTAGTTTTGTAACAACCAACCAATCGCGAAGGAAACAATTTTATGTGGGCGCCAATGATGGAATGCTTCATGCATTTGATGAAAATCTAAATGAACGATGGGCATTTATACCGCCTTCTGTATTAAATAAGTTAAGAGATATGATGGGTACAGTTGGAAGTTTTGCTGGCAGCGGAAGATCAAATTCGTCCTACAATGTAGATGGTCCCATTACTGTTAAAGATGTCTATATTGAAGCAGAAAAAAAATGGAAAACTATTCTCATGGGGGGCTTAGGTTATGGCGGAAAAAGTTACTATGTCTTGGACGTCACTGATCCTGATAAGCCTCAACATCTATTTACCTTTAATCATGATCTAAGTAGAAAGCTAGTAGAGTTTTGGCGCGCTGATGGCACTAAAATGACTTGGAATTATAGTTGTTTTGATCCAAATTGGTGGGCTTGTCCTGGCGGAAATGCCCCTATTAGCAGCGCTTCACCGGGAACAAGATCTCCAGGAAATTATGACTACGCACATCTTGGCAATGCTTGGTCCAAACCTATCATTACCCTATTTCCGCTTAAAAGATGGAGACCGACTATTAAACAAAGCTGGGTTGCGGTTTTTGGAGCAGGATATGGAAATGGAGATGCAGTCTTCACACCAGGATCTTCTACAGATTATGGCCGTTATATTTATGTAGTTGATCTAGAACCTGATTTGGTAACCGACAGAGACAGGCCTTATACAACGCCCAATGGGGGTGCTACTGTAGGAAAAATTTCTGTAGCAGGAGACTCGGCAAGTAACATTCCTTTTGGAGTCGCCTCACCCTTAACTGCGATTAGTTCAGACGGAACTTCGCTTGCTAATTATTTTGGCTCGTTAGTATATTTTACAGATTTACATGGTCAACTATGGAAGCTTAATTTAAGCAAAAAATCATTAGATGATGCTGACGATATATATCAATTAAATCGTTTATTTAAAACTGAATCGACTATTGCCAGAGATCGCCAAGGTTTTAATCAACTTGCATCTACCGTCGTAAGTAGCAATCAAATTTTTCACTACTTCGGCACAGGGGATCAAGTTTATCCTCAAAAAAGAGACGTATCCAATAACAATCGTATTTATGGTATTAGAGATTTAGATTTCCCAACTTATCTCACCACCAAATCTGGTGACCTATCAGTCACCTTAAATCCAAGTCTTATTAAAAACGTAGATGGATTAAAAGACAATACTACTGATTTAACTGCATGCTCGAGCTCAAATTGGTATACCAACGCTTATTCAAGAACTACTTTAGGTCCTTCAAGTTCTGATTATTCTAAAGTAATAGGTCGGGGCCGACTTTACAATAGCAGTATTTCATTTTCTATTTATAGGCCTGAAGATGCGGCTTGTCCTATTTACGGCTCAAGCCAACTGATAGAGCTAAATACAGGAACGTGTGCCTCAATTGTAAAAAATGTAGCAACAGGATTAGCTGTCGCCCCTGTATCTGATAATAAGGGCAATACTTATGTTGGAGTAAGCAATTTAAAACCGGGCACAGTAGTGGCCTCAGGTAAAGACAACATTTTTAAAACTACTTCAGTAACCTCTAGCATTACTCAGAAGATTAAAATCAAATCCTGGCGAGAAAAAAGAAACAACTAAACTGTAACAAAAAGGATTTTTTGATTAGTTATTTTGAGTAAAAAAAGGTATATTTATCCTTATGATAAGCAATTTTTTAAAGTCGTTTTTTCTTAATAAAGAGCCTGCGCAACAAGATATTCTGGGTATCGATATTTCCCATTCTTATGTTCGTATTGTTCAGCTTATTAAAAAAAAGAAACAATGGTCATTATTTAAAGTAGCAAGTAAAAGTCTTGATGAGACTTACGAAAGTTTTGAAAAAAAACAAGAGGCTATTGTTTCATTATTAAAGAATATCAAGCTTGAGCAAAAATTTAATACTGATAATGCAGCCATTTCTCTTCCAGTAAGTTCAGCCATTGTTCAAGTCCTACAAATTCCTTTTTTAGGTGAAGAAGAACTAAATGCAGCTGTAGCAAATGGAAGTCTTTGGGAAAATAGTATCAGCCTCCCTGGTGAAAGTTCTGAGTACTCCATATTTTGGCAAACCATCAAAAAAGACCCTGAAAAAAATACGATGTCCATTTTATTTGTGGCATCCCGTATTGATGAAATTGAAAAAAATTGTGATCTGATTCGTAAAGCTGGTTTCGAACCGCTTATTGTTGATGTTCGCTGTTTTGCATTAAGAAATATTCTTAAAACTTATGATGAATCAATTGCACAAAAAATCAGTGCATTTATTGAAATTAGTGGTGAAGAAAATTACGCTGTTTTCATTTATGATGGATTGCCTTTTATTTATGATATTTTCGTTTCCGACACTGACATGAAAGCACTTATTCATGGCGGAGATGAAATTACAAAAGAATTATTCTCACGTATAGGCTCCCAAATTAGAAGCTCTGTCAGCTCATTTATTAAACAAAGTAGTGCGCCTGGTATTGAAAAAATAAATCTTGTAAGTTCTTTACCTTATTTTGATAACTTACTTGCAGGTTTAAAAGAGGAAATTCTTGAGTTTAAAATTGAATCTTTACAGCCATTTAATCAAGTCTATATTCCTGCTCAATTTAAAGAACGCATAGAATCAGAAAAAAATATCTCTTCATTTACGGTATCTACTGGCCTTGCAACGAGACAATTAGATGTCTTTGGTTATTTTAAATTTGTGACAGCCGTTTCAAATATTAACTTGTTACCTGGTCGTGAAGATAAAATAAAAAAAGAAAAAGAAAAAATTACAATTAATAAAAAAATTTCTAGTTTAAGTATTATAAGCTCAGCAATTCTTGCAATATCTTTGTTCACTTATGCTTATTTTATTTCGACTATTCCATCTGATGAGGATATCGCCATACTCAATGCTAAATCAATTATTACAGATAGTGATTTAGCAAAAATAAAAAACAAATACGAAGAGGCAAAAAAATGGTCAGACTTAATAGGTGAGGGAAATAATAAAGTATTTGATGTATCTTTTCTCCAAAGCATACCTGCTGGAATTTTTATTGTTGATTTAAATCAAAAAAGAACGGGTATTTCAGAAGTTAACCTCAAAACGATCGACCCCACCCTTACAAATAACGTTATAATCGAAATGAGTAAAATCTATAAAAATGTAAAGCTTTTAGGTGTTGAATCTGCCGGAGAAAATGACATCTTCAAAACACTTAAAATCAATTACGAGATGAAATAATGGATTTAAAAAAACCAATCAATCTTTCTTCACTTCTAAATCTTAAAACCTTGCTCAAAGGAAGTAGTTTTGAGCATTCAAAATTTTCATTAAGCATTTTGATTGTTAGCTCAATTATTGGTGCGACTTTTATTTATCTTGGTATCGATCGATATAAAAATGAAGATATTTTTCAAGCAGCAAAAAATCATTATGAACAAGCAATATTAGAAAAAAATACTTTAGAAAGTAAATATAAAAAATTAGCTAAAGATAAGGCTTCTTATTTTGCCGATGTTGTTGCCAGCCCAAAATCAAAAATGGAATTATCAAATACCCTCACCCAATTAATTGCTAGCCATAATTTAAAACTCGCAAAAATGAATTTAAATAGCGCCGATCCATCAAAAGGTGAAATGATTGAAATTGAATTGGATGGTAGTTACCTTAATATCCTTCAATTTTCTGAAGCCTGCAAAAAAATTATTGCCTCAAGCGAATTACAAAATTACAAACTAATAAAAACTAAAGAGGGGGCTATTATTCATGTGGTTATGGCTATTAAATTTAATCCACCTCCACCAGCAGAAAATCTTCCATTACCTCAAAATAATTTAACACCTCCACCTAATATTGATCAAAAAGTGAACAACTATATAAATAATTTTAATGCAGGTGGATTTATAAAAGTGGGCTTTGTTCCAGCAAAACCAGAAAATACAAACGCTGAAATCCCTAAGACTGAAATTCCTGTGCCTGAAAAGAAAATAATTAAAGATCCCTTTCAAACACCCTCTGTAACAAGCAACCCGCAAAAAGGAAATATAGCTAATTCGTCTATGGGTGGTGGTTATTTTCTTTCAGGTATTCTCTATTCAAAAGAAGGGCGTTTTTGTATCCTAAGCCTTCCCTCGGGTGAGTCTAAGGTATTTCAGGAGGGTGAAAAAGTCGGAGCCCAGTTTAAAATCATTTCTATTGACAGAAATCATATCCTTACTAATTCAAATAATAAAAAGATATTTGTTGGCGACGAGATCTTATGATTAAAAAAATTCTATTTATTTTTTTAGTGTCCAGTCTAAATGCCTGTATACCTCCGTCATCAGTATCAAAAAAGGATGTCAATATAGCGACTTCTGAATCAAGGAAAGATATTCTTGAGCGTAAAAATAAAAATCCTATGGATAGCTCAGATCTGGCAAAAGTTGATCAATCGACACTTAGTACGATAGAAGAATTAAGAAATATAGCTGAAATCAAAAGTAGGCAAAAACTAGTTAAATTTACTGATACTTCGTGGAAAGATTTTCCTATTTCATTAGATTTGAATGTTGTTCCAATTAAAACTTTTTTTGAACTCCTTAAACAACTTACAAAACTCAACTTCGTTGTTGGAGATGAAGTTAAAGGGGATATATCTCTAAAAATCAAAGGGGTAAGTTGGGTTGAAGCTTTTGAAATGGTTTTAAAAGAGAAAAATTTAATCAGTGATGTCAGCAAATCAGGAAACTTTATTTCAATTCACACTCATGAGTTTGCATCCTCTCAAAGTGACTCACTTGACCGAACATTAATGTCAAAAAACAAAGCGCTTAAGTCTTTTAATGGTCTTGAAGCAAAATCAACTGCAATTATTAAATTAAATTATACCAACCCAACGACATTAGCGGTGCAGCTTAAAGACGTTATTAAGACCTTGGATGGAAGTGGCGGAGCGGTGGGGGATATAAACGCTCGCGCATCTTTTGTTGTTGATACTCGAACAAATTCAATTATAGTTCAAGCCACACAAACAGACTTAGAATGGATCAAAACTGCTATAGCAAATCTAGATAAACCCACGCGACAAGTAATGGTTGAAGTCTTTATCGTTGAGGCAGCTGACAACTTTGAAGTACAGCTTGGAAGTCGATTAAGCTTTTTTCAAACAGGAAGAAATGGCCCATTAGGGCAAACAACTGTGACCGGAGCCGGAGGAACGCCTCCTACCTCAGCAGGAACAATTTCTACAGCTGTTTCTGACGGCGCACTTGCAACTAATTTACCAAGCGGCGCTCTTGGAGGGATAGTCATGGATTTTGCAAGAGCAGGAAAAGATCTTAGAGTCGAGTTACAGGCTATGCAAGCTGAAGGTCTAAGTAAAATTGTCTCAAATCCTAAACTTTTTATTCTTGATAATGAGCTTGCTACCATAACTGACGGAACAGAAATTCCCTATCAAACAGTTGCAACAGCAGGGGTATCTAGCACCTCATTTAAAACTGCTTCCTTAAAACTTGAAGTTAAACCTTCAATTATCTCTGACGGAAATATTTACTTAGATTTAACAGTTAATAAAGATGAGCCCGGAACACCTTTAACTGCAGGAAGTGCGCCTCCTATTTCTACTAAGCAAATCAAAACAAAGCTCTTAGTTAAAGATAGTGGTGTTGCAATGATTGGTGGCATAAATAAAAGCACTGATCAAAGCTCAAATAATGGTGTTCCAATTTTTAAAGACTTACCTATCGTGGGTCAACTTTTCAGAAGTAATTCAAATAAATCTAACAATAATCAATTGTATATATTTATAGCCCCCAAAGTTCTATAAAAATATGAGTAAAGATATTCTGCATTCCCTAAAAGATGAGTTAGCAAATATTGCAATTGATGCTAACTTTATAAAAAAAGAAGAAATTGAAAAATTAAAAAAACATGCTAAAAATACAGGTGCAAATTTATATGACCTTTTAAAAAAAGATGGTCATATTAGTGATGAAAAACTTTTGCATCACTTAGATGAAAAGTATAGTATTCCTTTCGAGCCCAATCCCAAAGCTATATCACCAGAAATAAAAAATTTTCCTTTTCAGTACTGTTTAAAAAATGGCATTGTACCTCTTGAATTTGAAAATAATTTATTAACTGTCGGTGTTTGTGCACCAAGCAGTCTTAATAGTCTAAAAAATCTTAACCTGCTTATAGGTAAAAAAACTTCAGCAAAATTTATTCCTGCCCATATTGTTTTTGAATCATTGGGTCAAAAGCATATTTATACTGAATCAAATGAATCTATTTCTCCTGAGAAAATTGAGTTACAAAAAAAAGCCAAGCCATCATCGATCACGAATAATCCCCCGGAAATAAATGAGGCCCCTCTTGATTTAGAATCACTTGGGCAAAAAAAAGAAGAAATTGTTCCTGAAAATGTTTTGGTTAAACCAAAGACTGAAAAAAAACCTGCAAATCTCTCTGGTGATGTTGTAACTGCGGTTGATGATATTTTATCCACTGCCATAAATACAAACGTTAGTGATATTCATATTGAAATTTTTAGAGATAAATCACAAATTCGATTTAGAAAAAATGGCTCACTTTTAGAAATACTTGAATATGAAAAATTTATTACAAGTAATTACAATGCAGTTATTGCTCGAATAAAAATTTTAGCTAATTTAGATATTGCAGAGAGACGGCTTCCTCAAGATGGAAAGATTACCTATAAAGCAAAAAATGGGCCTGAGGTAGATTTCCGAATTTCTATATTGCCAACTAACTTAGGCGAAAGAGTAGTTATTCGTATATTAAATTCAAGCTCACTCGCGATTTCGATTAAGGGGCTTGGTTTTAATAGATTACAAGAAGAAGCCTTTATAAAAGCTATCGACGCCCCGCAAGGTATGGTATTGGTTACTGGGCCTACAGGAAGTGGTAAATCAACAACACTTTATGGCGCAATGAATTATTTAAATAAACCAGGCATTAATATCTTGACTGCTGAAGATCCCGTGGAATATACGATGTCCGGTATATCACAAGTTCAAGTGAGAGAAGATATTGGCCTTACCTTTGCTTCCGCATTAAGGTCTTTTTTAAGACAAGATCCAGAAATAATTCTTGTCGGTGAAATACGCGATGGTGAAACAGCAGACATTGCAACCAAAGCCGCCCTAACAGGCCATTTAGTTTTAAGCACATTACATACCAATAGTGCAATTGGATCAATCAGTCGACTTATTAATATGGGCCTTCCCGCTTATCTGGTTTCAAGTGCAGTCACTCTTGTAGTCGCTCAAAGACTTTTAAGAACAAATTGCAAGGAGTGCCTGATCGATATCGATATGGATACGAAAGAAGTCAGTCAACTCGTAAAACAATATAAAGTACCCCAAGGAACGATCTTTAAAAAAGGATCTGGTTGTGCTCATTGCGGAAACACTGGATATGTAGGCCGAAGAGCTGTTCATGAAGTATTACCTATTTCAAAAGATTTACAAAAAGGTATTACGAATAATGCAAGTGAAGGTGAGTTACTTGAAATCGCAGAAAAAGAAGGCTATGAAACGATGCAAAAAACTGCCATTACACATATCGTAAATGGCGTTATCTCAGTAGAAGAATATTTACGTGTGATTCCAATAGCTGAAACCGCAGAAGCATTATGAAATTCGTCTGGAAAGGTCTCAAATCAAATGCCTTTGTCAACGGCACTCTAGAGGCGCCGTCAAAAGAAGAAGCTATTTTTAGCTTAAAAAATGAAGGCGTCATTGTTACTGAAATAACAACCAATAGTCAAGAAGTCAAAGAATTCAAAGAAAAAAAATCTCTTTTTAAATCTAAAATAAAAGATGCGGAGCTTCTTTTATTTACGCGCAAACTTTCAACAATGATCAATGCTGGCTTAGCTTTGGTGCCCGCATTAACCATGCTAAGAAATCAATCAGAAAATAACGCACTCACAGTCATTATTAATGATTTATTAAATCAAGTGAATGAAGGAATTCCACTTTCTAAATCTTTGGAAAAATACCCAGATCTTTTTGACGTGGTATATATAAATCTAGTCAAAGCAGGTGAAGCAAGCGGTGGTCTTGATACTTTTTTAAAAAGAATATCTGTTAATTTAGAGAAAAAAATTAAAATCATTCGTGCACTTAAAAGTGCCATGATGTACCCAACTATCCTACTTTCAGTTGCAACAATCGTGGTTGGAGTGATGATGATTTTCGTTGTGCCAACTTTTGTAGAAATTTTTGCAAATGCGGGTGTAGCACTTCCTGGGCCTACAAAACTCGTTATGGCAATCAGTAATTTTTTTAGAAGTCGCTATTTGCCAATATCCATAATTATTATTTATATAGGTTTTTTCTTTTTTAAAAAATCTTTAAAAAATAATTTGGCTTTAAGAAAAAAAATAGACAAAAAAACATTATCTTTACCTGTCATGGGCAAATTGATCGAAAACTCTATCATGGCAAGATTTTCAATGGTTTTATCAAACCTTATTTCAGGTGGTGTAAATCTTGTCGAGAGTATGGAAATTGCAAAAAATAGTATCCCTAATGAACATATAAGAGAATCGTTAGATAAAGTTAAAAGAGATATTTTTTCAGGGCGCCCTTTTGCTAATTCTCTTCGTGAAACTAAATCTTTTCCAGAAACTTTATGTGGATTTATAGAAGTAGGGGAAGAAACAGGCAAGCTCAACGATATGTTAAATACTATTTCGTTATTTTATGAAGAGGAATTTGATGTATCCGTGGAAAATTTTTCTCAACTTTTAGAGCCAATCATGATTGTATTTCTTGGGGTTGTTATAGGCTTTATATTAGTTGCGATGTATATGCCTATATTTAAAATGGGTGGGGCGGTTGCTGGAGCATAAATTTGAAATTTTTGCCTTATTTAATCTTTTTTTATTCTGCATTGGCTTTAGCAAACTTTGAGAATTTAGATAACGCGTTATATGCTTCTATTGCAAAAAAACAAACATTAAGTAACTCATCTTTTAAAGCTCCCGATCAAGAGCTCATCAATCAACATCCTGTTAATATAAAAAGAATTGCAAACTCAACTCCCTTAATTCGTTTTTACATTGACATCCTTCAACAGGAGAATATTCCAGTTGATTTCGCAGTTCTACCAATCATTGAAAGTGGAAATAATCCTAAAGCCCGGTCTCCCAAAAATGCCCTCGGATTATGGCAATTTATGCCAAAAACTGCGTACGAATATAATTTATCCGAATCTGATTTTAATGATGATAGAACAGATGTTTTAAAATCAACTTATGCTGCTGTAATGCATTTAAAATATCTTTACAACACTTTTAATGATTGGGACTTAGTTTTGGCTGCCTATAATTGGGGTCCAAGCAACGTTAAAAATGCATTAAATAAAGGGCTTTATAACGATCAAGGCAAACTTAATTTAAATCGCTTACCCCTTGAAACAAGAAACTATTTAATTAAATTTCATGCGTTTAACCAGACTATTCAAAATAAATATAATGATCCTATACTTAATAAATATCCAGATAAAGAGTACATTATAAAAATAGAACATAATTCTTTTATGTCTTATTTAAAACAACATCAAGATATTGCTAATGTGTCTCAAAATGTTTTAGAGCACATGAATGGTTTTAATATTTATACGTCGCCATCAAAGAAGTTTATTCTTGTGCCAACTTCTGTTTTTAAAGATTATTTTTCATTAAATGAAGTCAGTTTTAAAAATAAAATTAACATAGCATCAAACAAAACCTATAAGTCAAAACAATGTATTGATTATCAGACTCAATATAACGATACATTTAATTCTATTGCGGAAAAACAATCGATTAATATAAAAGATTTAAGAGACTACAATCCTTCAGTAAGATTTATAAGGCCCAATATAAAATTAAATATCTGTTATGGATAACAAGATGAATAGACTAAAAAATGGCTTTACTTTAATCGAGCTTCTTATCGTATGTGCCATTATTGCTATCTTAAGCGCAATCGGGATACCAATTTATCAGGACTACCAAAGCAAATTCAAAGAAGAATCAGCTCAAAATAATTTACGTCTTATTAGAATGGCTCAAAGTGAAATTTTTCGAGATACGAAATCTTACTATCCCTGTCCCTCAACAAAAACAAATTCCTCAGATATTGATAAGGAAATGTTTGGTGGCAAAGGTGATCTCTTAAAAAGCGAATATAATTATGAAATTACTGGAGGTTGCTCAACTTTTAAAGTAAATGCTTATCCTAAAAATAGTTCTTTAAAATGTTTTTCAATTGATCAAAACTCAAATTTGGAAACGATATCTTGCGGCACCACTTCAGAAATTTCAAAAATAGCTACTGCTTCACCATCTTCAACTGCTGATGACACTTACGAAAGAATATGCTTAGTACTAGGATGGATTTCTTGTGGTGAATTTAAAATTTATGATAGCTCTGGTATTGAGAAAAATAGAGTTGTTGGTCCAACATCTTTGAGTGCTTTGGCTGGAATCTGCGGAGTTACAATGTGTGGAGGAGGTATTGGTGGATACGCAGTACAAACTCATACTTTCTCTCCTGGCTTAAAAACTCCTTTAGCTGCCCCCTAAGATTAATACACTGAAAATATATTTTTTAATTATCGTGAAAATTATTTCAAATTTTTAAATAAAAATTAAAAACTACAAATAAGTGCGAAAATTCATTAGTTTTATAAGTAACGCTCAATGCTTTTTTCGTAGCTTTTGAATCGCTTGAATTTGTGCAATCGCTTCTGCTAATTCAGCCTGGGCTTTTGCATAGTCAATATCAGATGAACGATTCTTCATTGCTTCTTCAGCCGCTTTCTTTGCAGCGTTAGCTTTTGTTTCATCAAGATCATGGCCGCGAATTGCTGTATCTGCTAGGACAGTGACGACACCCGGTTGGACTTCTAAAATACCGCCTGAAATATAAATGAGTTGTTCTTCATTTTTATCCGCTAATTTAATGCGAAGCGCACCTGGTTTAATCGATGTAATCATCGGTGCATGGTGAGGATAAATACCTACTTCACCCATTTGCGCAGGTGCTGCGACGAACTCAGCTTCACCTGAAAAAATAGATTCTTCAGCACTTACTACATCAATATGAACTGTGGCCA
>JACCDW010969350.1_pt1 | contig 18637 bp, 17 predicted proteins | sample 7449781 | NCBI WGS metagenome assembly JACCDW01 (sample SAMN15323449, study PRJNA562643) | freshwater metagenome | isolation source: river surface water | place: USA:Blue River Watershed | collected 2017-08-18
AAGCAGCAAATTGGGGAAGAGCGCGTTCGGTATGACCGGCTGCTAACCCAGTTGGAAAATGAAAAAAACCAGTATGATCTCCTCCTGAAAGATGTTAGGGAAAAAGACAAGGCACTTGAAGGGACCTTGAAGGAGTATGGGCAGCTGAAAGAAACTTTGGAGCAAACCAAAAAACAATACATCCAAGAGGCTAAGCTCGAAGCAAAATCCATTTTGGATCAAGCCAATAAAAAGATTGAATCCGTGATTCGAGAGATTAAGGAGGGGAAAGCAGAGAAAGAAGTTACCAAATCACTTCGCAAGGAATTGGATATCTTTAAAGAAGAAGTTAAACCTGAAAAAACTACGATTAAGGAGCCTAGTATTCAAGTTGTAGGGGGACAAATTAAGGAAGGAGATTGGGTACGACTGAAGGATAATTCCGCCATTGCAGAGGTAGTGGCTATAAAAAATAAAGATGTCGAACTTCTAATTGGAGACTTGAAGTCGAATGTAAAGCTTTCTAGACTGGAAAAAATCGCGAAAGCAGAAGTGAAGAAGGAATTGAAGTCTATCGAAAAAAGGGGGAGCTATCAAACGACAACCAAGATGATGGATTTTTCCCCCAACTTGGATTTGAGAGGGAAAAGAGGTGAAGAAGTTCTCCCGCTGATTCAAACCTTTATTGACGAGGGGACCATGCTTGGAGTAAAAAATCTACGGATAGTACATGGAAAGGGAGATGGAATCCTTCGTGAAATAAGCCGCAACTTATTACGAACCATGCCCCAAGTTGGGAAATTGGAAGATGAGCATGCTGATAGAGGAGGAGCTGGAGTGACCCTAGTCACCCTGCGGTAGAAATCAGTTTATTTTTTAACTAAGTTAAAAACGTAGCTTCCCGCTAGTGCAGAGGTTCCCACTACGCGCGCTCCTGGTAGTGGAACCCGAAATTCTAATCGGAGTGTGGTACCTGTTTGCGTGAAGGAGATTTCACGTGTTGCAGCAGGCTTGGTTCCAGTTAAGATAATTTTGTCAAAGTTGGTACCGGCAAAACTCCAATTGCCATTGGCATCGAATAACTCGCCTCCATTTTTAGTGGAATAGGTTTTTGAAGTTCCTGCGTTGAGAAATAGTTCAAAGGTAGCATAGGTGCTAGTTACATTCTGGCCATCTCGAGTAACTGACCCACTACCTGCTACAGTCCACTGTGCAGTTCCTGTTCCTGTCAGGGCTTCAGTTGCGATTTGCTCTGGAGTTTTTTTGGTGATAGGTTTCTCTCCTTTTTCCTTGCAAGCAACTAAGAAACTAAAAATTAGAACAAGTGGGAGAATGGAAAGAATTCGGGAATTCATTTGAGATGGTTTTTTTTGAAAAGTAAGAATACAAGAATAAGGACCATTTGACTTATTTAAAGTCTTCCATCACAATTTTTTTATCACAAAAATCATATTCAATCGGGTCATTGGAGCAAATCACTACAATTCGATTTGGTGTAAACTGCTGGATAAGTTCCAAATACCAAGTTACTCCCAGCTTGTCTAAGTTGGTGGTAGGCTCGTCCAAAAGTAGGAAAGGAACCTCAGAGAAAATGGCTAAAGCAAGCTTTACACGCTGCTTCATTCCTGAGGAAAATTGAGAGATGGTTTTTGATGTATGTTTCTCTAAGCCTAAAATCTCCAAAATTTCTGTAGTAGATCGATTTTGGAGCGGATTTTTAAATTGAAAATGAAAGGAAAGTACTTCGCTAAGCGTGAATTCTTCCGGTAATTCCAAATAGGGGGTAGCGATTGCGAGGCTTCGGAACCACTGTTCTTCGGCAATTTGTGTTGCGCCTGATTGGTACTGAATAGCTCCAGATGTAAGGGGGATGGCCCCAGAAAGACACTTTAAAAGAGTTGATTTTCCAGATCCATTTCCTCCTGTAATGGCGAGGGTATCGCCAGAGAAGAGTTCCAGGTCAAGATTTTTAAAAATCCATTCGTGGTGAAACCGCTTGGAAGCGTTTTTAACCTGGACCGTAAACATGTTAGTTGATGTAGCCTTTCATTACCCCACGTTCAGATGATCGGATAAAATTTAAAATTTCATCTCGCTCTTTGGTGGCAGGAAGGTTGATTTCAATTTCTTCAAGTGCACGGCTGTTGTTTAAGCTATTCAAGAATAGGTAACGGTATACTTCTTGAATGTGTGCAATAGTTTCACTCGAAAAGCCTCTTCTGCGCAAGCCCAAGGAATTGACACCTGCGTAGGTGAGGGGTTCTCTTGCAGCCTTGGTAAACGGAGGCACGTCTTTTCTGACTAATGAACCGCCAGATATCATGGCATGCATACCCACTCTCACAAACTGATGTACGGCACTTGATCCGCCAATGATTGCCCAATCTTCGATGACTACATGGCCTGCGATTTGAACCGAGTTGGCTACAATGACATGACTTCCAATGACACAATCGTGCGCCACGTGTACGTAGGCCATCAACAGGCAGTTACTTCCCACTACGGTCGTTTGCTTGTCTACGGTGCCACGAGAAATAGTTACGCATTCTCGAATCGTGGTATTGTCTCCGATAACTACAGTAGATTCTTCCCCTTGAAATTTGAGGTCCTGTGGAATTCCTGCAATGACAGCACCAGGAAAAATCTTGCAATTTTTGCCAATTCTTGCACCGGGATAGATGGTCACATTGGAGCCGATCCAGGTATTGTCTCCAATGATCACATCTTCATGAATCATGGTGAAGGGATCTACATGTACTCCAGTGCCTAATTTGGCATCAGGATGAATGGAAGACATCGTACTTATCATAGCTCTTTTCGGGTAATGCTTGCAGTCATAATGGCTTCACATACTAGATTGTTTCCGACGTATGCTTCACCCTTCATCTTGGCGATTCCCCTGCGGATAGGGGCAAGGAGTTCGCATTTAAATACAATGGTGTCTCCTGGCAAGACCATTTTTCTAAATTTACAACTTTCGATTCCAAGAAAATAGGTCCAGTAATTTTCTGGATCTTCTACCGAACTCAATACTAAAATTCCGCCTGTTTGTGCCATGGCCTCTACTTGCATGACTCCAGGCATTACCGGATTACCAGGGAAATGGCCCATGAAGAAGGGTTCGTTCATGGTTACATTTTTCACTCCTGCCACCACAGTATCATCTAAGTAGATGATTTTATCTATCAGCTGAAAAGGATAGCGGTGCGGTAAAATATTACTGATCTGATTGATGTCCATTACTGGAGGAAGCTTTGGATCGTAAAATGGGATGTGGGAAGACCCCATTTTTTCCATTGCTCGTTTCAATTTTTTGGCAAAGGCCACGTTGGCAGCATGTCCCGGTCGAGCAGCAAGGATTTGTGCTTTCAAAGGACGACCTACCAATGCCAAATCACCCACCACATCCAAAAGTTTGTGGCGTGCAGGTTCGTTTTTATAGCGTAAGTCTACATTATTGAGGATTCCCTCTTTTTTCACTTCGACGGATTCTTTATTAAACATTTTGGCTAAATGTGCCAACTCCTCTTTTTCTACTATCCGATCGACCACCACAATGGCATTGTTCAAATCCCCTCCTTTGATGAGGTTGGATTTGTACAACATTTCGAGCTCATGCAAGAAGCAGAAGGTTCTACAAGAAGCAATCTCTGGTCTAAATTGACTGATGTCTGTAATCGAAGCATGCTGACTGCCAAGTACTGGTGAATTGTAGTCCACCATCACAGTCACCCGGTAGTTGCTAGCCGGCAAAGCCACCATCTCAACTTCTCTAGAAGAGTCTTTGTATTGAATGGTTTCCTGAACTTCAAAAAATCTTCTCAAAGCATTTTGTTCCTGAAGTCCCGCATCCTCAAGTACCTCGATAAACTGGATAGAGGATCCATCCATAATCGGGGGTTCAGGGCCATCAAGTTGGATCAAAACGTTATCTATCTCCATACTCACAAGAGCAGCTAACACATGCTCTACGGTATATACTCTAGCTCCATTCTGTTCTAAGGTAGTACCTCTTGATACATCTACAACCAAATCACAGTCTGCATCTACGGTCGGCCGACCCTCCAAATCAATGCGTTGGAATTTTATTCCATGATTAGGTGCTGCTGGCAAAAAGGTCATGTTGGATACCACGCCTGTATGCAGTCCTACCCCGGATAATTCTACCTGCTTTTGAATGGTGTGCTGTTTAACTGTCATGCTTTTTTCACTAAAAGGAGATTTGGGGTGTAAAATTACCCCTTTTTTTCGAGTTGTTGAATGCGCTTTTGGAGATCATCCAGATTTTTAAATATGCTGTAGGAGCGAAGAAAATGGTTGACATCCATGGCTAAAAAGCCAAAAAGGGTCTTTCCAGAGCTTTTTATCGATTTATTAATGCCTGTGTTTCCACCAATGGTAGTGCGGTCGGCGATTTTGAGATGGCCTGCAATGCCTACCTTACCTGCGAGTACACAATGTGCCCCTATTTCTGTAGAGCCTGAAACACCTGTTTGCGCGGCAATGACCGTATGTTCTCCGATTACAACGTTGTGAGCGATATGAACTTGATTGTCAATTTTCACTCCTTTTCGAATTAAGGTAGTGCCCATAGTTGCGCAATCTATGGTTGTATTGGCGCCAATGCTGACTTGGTCTTCAAGTACTACATTTCCGACCTGAGGAATGGTCTTGTAGGATCCATCAGCCTGAGGAGCAAAGCCGAACCCGTCTGAGCCCAGAACTGCTCCGGAATGAATTACGCAGTTTTTCCCGATTCGGGTGTCTGCATAAATTTTGGCGCCAGCATGGATGACGGTTCCATCTCCAATGTGCACACGATCTCCAATGTAAGCCTGTCCGTAGATTTTAACGCCATTTCCTAACCTACAGTTTTTCCCAATGTAGGAGAAAGCACCTCGGTAGCCTTGTTCCCCCATGGTACTGCTTTCAGCCATGTAGCTGGGTTGCTCTACACCCACTAGGCTAGCTTGGTTGAGCTGCTGGTAGGCTTCAAGTAGGGTGGTAAAACCCGTGTAGGCATCCTTTACTCGAATGAGAACCGTTTTGTAGGGCTTTGAAGCAATAAAATCAGCAGATACGATGACTGCTGTGGCTTCCGTTTCGTAAAGAAAATTCTCGTATTTGTCATTCGCCAAAAAGGCTATACCTCCGGGTTGGCCTTCCTGGATTTTATCGAGGCGTTGAACTTTTAAGCTAGAATCTCCTTCTACAGTTCCCCCCAAAATACCAGCAAGTTGTTCCAGTGAAAATTCCATAGGTAGCAAGTTGGTTTAGATAGGTAAAATTAAACTTTTTGCCACGCATACGTAATGTTTTTCCACCATCTTGCTCATAATCTTGATGTTCGGTAAGTCGGCAGCACTAGCGACATCGACCACCTCTCCTTTTTTGGTTAAAATGGATATGCGGTCTTTTTCTAAATACCCATAGTTACTGATCGTGCCCGTGGAGAAAAAGTAACCCAAATCCTCGTCTGGGACTTGTAATTTTTTTTGTGCTTTGGCCCGTAAGTGTTCGATTTCCTCACTTGAAAAAGGCTCATTCACTAGGTTGATTTTAAAAAGCTTCCGTGTCAGAAACATTTGAGAGATGTTTCGAAGCACATAATCTGGATCATTTTTCCAAAGCTTAATAGCACCCCAAATATCAAAGTCATCCAGCTGCAAAAATTTTTTGAGTAAGCTGGAGTCCGCTTTAAAATCTGCCAGTGACACCTCTTGACTCATGAAGTAGGCCATCTCTTCGGTTACATAAAAATTTCGCCCTCCTTGGGCCAAGATTTTGGCCCGCTGAATCAGGTTAATCAGCATTTTCTCTGCGCTCACCGTTGTTTTATGTAAATACACCTGCCAGTACATCAGCCTTCGCGCACTCAAAAAGTTTTCAATGGAATAGATCCCTTTTTCTTCGATTACCAACTGATCGTCCTTCACGGCCATCATTTTGATGATTCGATCTGCTCCAATGGTACCCTCGGATACTCCTGTAAAGAAACAGTCGCGCTGCAGGTAGTCCAATCGATCAATGTCCAGCTGACTTGAAACGAGCTGATTCAGGAATTTTTTAGGGTACTGGTTTTTAAATATGCGGAGCGCTAAAGTCAATTGTCCTCCAAACTCCTCGTTGAGCAGTTCTATGGTGAGCAATGAAAGTTCTTCGTGTGGAATCCCGCGCAATAAGCTATATTCCAAGGCGTGAGAGAAGGGTCCATGTCCTATGTCATGTAAAAGGATGGCGATTAAGGCAGCCTCGTATTCTTCTTCGCTGATCTCGGTACCTTTGATCCGCAAGTTGTCCAAGGTGATGCTCATCAGGTGCATGGCACCCAAGGCATGGTGAAATCGGGTATGCAAAGCCCCAGGGTAGACGAAATCAGTTAAACCTAATTGACGGATTCGGCGTAATCTCTGAAAGTAAGGATGGTCAATGATGGCAAAAATTAACTCGCTAGGGATGGTTATAAAACCATAAACGGGATCATTGAGTATTTTCTGGCTTTTCAATCAGCACGGATTTGATTGACTCAAAAGTAATTATAATTTTAGAAGAAAAGGGAACAAAGATGTCTCAAAAATTCAAGGTGCTGTGGGCAGATGATGAAATTGATCTACTCAAACCTCACCTCCTATTTCTGGAGGAGAAGGGCTGTGTCATTACCACTGTTAATTCAGGAGTAGATGCTATCGAAGAAGTTGAAAATGACAATTTTGATGTGGTTTTTTTGGATGAAATGATGCCAGGAATGACCGGATTGGAAACGCTGCAGCAGATCAAACAACTCAAGCCTCAGATCCCAGTAGTCATCACTACCAAAAGCGAGGAAGAGCAACTTATGGATGAGGCGATAGGGGGTAAAATCGCAGACTACCTGATAAAACCCCTCAATCCCAGCCAAATTTGGCTTTCCGTCAAAAGAATTCTCCAAAACAGGCAGTTAGTAGAGTCAAAGACGGCCCAAAATTACCAGCAAGAATTTAGACAGATCGGCCAAGCTTTGGATGAAGCATCCACCCCGCAGGAATGGGCTGATGTTTACAAAAAGCTTACTTTTTGGGAAATGGAAATTGACCGCACCGAAAACAAGAACATGTTGGAAGTGCTTGAGGCTCAAAAAACGGAGGCAAACAGTGCTTTTGGGCGATTTGTGAAAGCAAATTACCTGGATTGGGTAGCAAGCCCAGAAACCGATGCCCCTCTGCTATCTCCCCAAGTACTGAAGGAGTGGGTCTTTCCTATTTTGAAAAAGAAACGGCCCGTATTTTTTATTTTAATTGACAACCTCCGGCTAGATCAATGGGAGGAAATTGAGCCGCTACTGAGTGCATACTTTCATGTGGAAGAAAAATCAACCTACTACAGCATCCTTCCTACGACGACAGCCTTCGCAAGAAATGCCTTATTCTCTGGCATGATGCCTTCAGAGATGGCTAGTCGCTATCCACACCTATGGGAAGACGAAGATTCGGAAGAAGGAAAAAATAAAAGTGAAGAGGAATGGTTGAAAATCAACTTGGAAAAAAATAGAATCCCTGTAAAATATTCCTACCACAAGATTTTGCAAATGCAGGAAGGAAAAGCAGTGCTAGATCAATTCCATACGCTCCTTCAGAACGAATTCAATGTACTGGTGTACAATTTTGTAGACATGATTTCGCATGCCCGCACAGACATGAAGATGATCCGTGAGCTGGCACCGGATGAGTCAGCTTACCGTTCCTTGACCCGAAGCTGGTTTGAGCATTCCTCATTATTTGAACTGATGAAGAAAATTCAACAAGCAGGAGGGGAGGTGATTTTGACGACAGATCACGGTACCAAGAGGGTAAATAGGCCGTACAAGATTATTGGAGATAAGCATGTCACGACAAACTTGCGCTACAAGCAAGGAAAGAATTTGAATTTTGAGGCCGGGAAAGTTTTTGAGGTGCGGCGCCCCGAAGATGCCAAGCTTCCGCGACTAAATGTTTCCTCTTCTTATGTTTTTGCAGTGGAGGATTATTTCTTTGCTTACCCCAATAATTACAACTACTACGTAAATCACTTCAAGGATACTTTCCAGCATGGGGGGATTTCTCTTGAGGAAATGATTGTTCCTATTGTACATTTGCGGTCCAAGACCTAATTATTTTGCAAACCATCACCTACACCCTAGACCGTATTGATGAAATGGCCCACCTGTTAATTCAGGAAGCTGGCGATCAAAAAGTTTGGATTTTCAGAGGTGAAATGGGTGCAGGAAAGACTACCTTGATCAAATCCCTTGCAAAAGCCTTTCAGGTAGCGGATTCGGTAAGTAGTCCCACTTTTGGAATCGTCAATGAATACCAAACTCAAGCAAAGGGACTCATCTATCATTTTGACTTTTATCGCTTGGATGATCCCATGGAGGCCTTGGATATCGGAATAGAAGAGTATTTTTATAGTGGAAACTGCTGTTGGCTTGAGTGGGCTGAAAAGATTACTCCCTTTTTGCCGGAGCAATTTTTCCATATTGAGCTTGCCTTAGCTTCTGAAACAGGAAGAATATTAACCTTTCACCACCATCAAAATGGCCACTGATTTGTCCGGAGTAGCTGCCGTGGGTTTGATCCCAAAAGAGTCTCCCGCCCAACTAAGAAAAGGTGATAAACCGATCACGATTGGTTTGCCTAAAGAAACTTCCTCCGAAGAAAAGCGAGTGGTATTAAGCCCGGAAGCGGTTCGTATTTTGAATGAAAATGGGGTTTCGGTCCTTGTAGAAACCCAAGCAGGTGATCGAGCTAAGTTCTCCGACCGACAGTTTTCGGATGCAGGTGCAAAAATAGTGTATTCCCGAAAGGAGGCATTTGCCGCTGATGTGGTCGTCAAAGTAAATGCACCGACGGAAGAAGAAATCGCCGACATGTCTGTGGGTGCTTGTTTGATTTCAGCCTTGCAACTTGAAAAGCAAGAAGCAACCTACATTCAGGCCCTCAACGCAAAGAAAATCACATCCCTTGCTTTTGAGTACTTGGAAGACAAGGTGGGAGGGATGCCCGTGGTGCGTGCCATGTCCGAAATTGCTGGAAGCACGGTGATGCAGATTGCTTCGGAATACCTTTCTAGCGTAAACGAAGGAAAAGGATTGATTTTAGGAGGAATTACTGGAGTGCCTCCGACCCAAGTCGTCATCATTGGCGCAGGTACGGTGGCGGAATATGCTGCTCGCACCGCCCTTGGTTTGGGGGCAAACATCAAAGTTTTTGACAATCACCTCTACAAGCTCCGTAGGATCAAACAATTACTTGGGCAACAGATTGCAACTTCTACCATTGATAATGCAAACCTCTCACAAGCCTTGGCCGAGGCAGATGTGGTGATTGGGGCCTTGCGTGCCGAGAAGGGGAAAAATAAAATTGTAGTTTCCGAAGAAATGGTGGCTAAGATGATGCCAGGGAGCATTGTGATTGATGTGAGTATTGACCAAGGTGGCTGCATTGAAACGGCCCAGATCACCTCGCACGAAAATCCGGTGTATCGAATCCATGAGGTGATCCATTTTGGAGTCCCGAATATTGCTTCTAGAGTAGCCCGAACAGCCTCGTATTCCTTGAGTAATATTTTTACACCAATATTGCTCCAAATGAATGATTTGGGGGGAGCCGAAGAAATGATATTTACCTACAAATGGTTTCTCAAAGGAGTTTATACCTATCGAGGAAGTTTGACCAATGCATTTATGGCAAAGAAATTTGGGTTAAGCCACAAGGAGTTGCAGCTGCTTCTAGCTGCTCGGTATTGATAAGACCTGCTGGTAGCGCTTCATTTCAGATTAAAAAAAATGACTTATTTTTGATGGAATTATCTTCGAATTTCCAATCAGTACTCATGCGAAAAGTTCTCCTTGTTCTTTCCTTCCTTATCAGTACTGCCTTTGCAGTGGCGCAACAGCCTCCAGCTGCTTACCTCAAAGCCAAATCCGATTTGGAGACGAAGTCCTATGGAATGGCAAAAGATGGATTTGCAGCTTTCCTAGATGAGACAAAGTATGGAGCGCTCTCCTATTATACGGCCTTCCATAGTGCGGAAGCAGCGCTTCAACTCAATCAAGCACCCCAAGCCATTGAATTGCTATCTGCCTTGAAAGGAAAGGTTTGGAGCCAATCCGAAGAGACTACTTACCTACTTGCAGTAGCTTATTTCCAAAATAACCAACTTATTGAGGGCCTTCAAGCAATGAAAGGGCTTACCCGTGAGCCATTTTTGAGCAAAAGGGACCATGCCACATTTTCCTATTTGCAAAACACCTCTTCCAATTTTCTAATCACCAACCTAGAACAATTCAAGGAAAATGATGGATTCACGGCGGCCTTGGTTTATGTGCTGCAAAAAAAATCCATCATGTCTGCATCTGAGCGGAGTACACTCAATCAACTTATTCAGTCAGGGACACAACCAGCATTGAAGGATAAGGTGCTAGATGTCGTGGTTATCTTGCCGTTTACCACGAGTGCAGAACAGGACATTTCTTTGATGGAATCCACTAACTTCTTATTGGAACTTTACCAAGGGATTGAATTAGAAGTGGCTAGACTTAAAGAAGAGGGTGTAGCGATTCAGCTACATACCTTCGATTCAAAGCGAGATTTGGAATACCTAAATGCACTCGTAAAAGACCCAACTGTCCTTGCAGCAGATGTAATTTTAGGGCCTGTTTATCCAGAGGAAACAGCCCTAATTAGTGCTTTTGCAGAGGCTCAAAAAATTCCATTTATTCATCCACTTTCCAATCTTGGTGACCGGTATGAAGAAAGCCAATTCAGCTACTTGTTTAGGCCTGCCCTAAACTCCTTGGCAAATGGGGTAGTAAAAACCTTGAAATCCCAAGGATGGGGAAAAACAGTTGCCATTGGCTATAGCGGAAATTCCCGAGATGAGCAGCTTGGGCTTTTGCTACAAAATCAATTGGCAAAGGAAGGTTTTAGTGTGGTCAAGGTTCAGAAGGTAGATTCTAAAAATGCCACATCCTTTCTTCAAGGCTTGGGCGTACGGAGAGGAAACCAACCTTCAGTAAACCAGGTGATTTTGCTTTCAGATGATCCAGCACTGGCACAGCCTGTTTTTTCCCTTATGGAAAGCATTTCTGCAGAAGTACCCTTGCTGGTCATGGATTCCTGGTTAGGCTTTAATTTTTCAAATTTTGAAATGTTGGAATACGCTAACTTCTATTTCATTTCGAACAATACCCCAAAATATCATTCGGAGGCCATGAATGATTTTCGAAAAAACTATTATTCCAAACACCTGCAATTCCCTACCACCAACTCCCTTTTAGGTGCTGAACTAGTTCATTGGGTCCATACCAATGCGGAATTTGCGCAAGATTTTGACCTCCGCCCAAGTTTGGATAAAAACGGGAATCAGTCAGGCCGACTGACATGGGGATTTAATTTTCAAAAAGTGAACAACAACAGCTATTCTCCTGTTTTTAAGCTTGAATCTGGAGAATTGATCCCATTAAACTAAATCATGCAAATTTCTGAAAGCAAAAGGCTGTTTGCCCATGCTAAAAATTTTATTCCAGGAGGAGTAAACTCCCCTGTTCGTGCTTTCCGTGCCGTAGGAGGTGAACCCATTTTCATTAAAAAAGCGGATGGTGCATTTATTCACGACGAGGACGGCAATGCTTACATTGAACTCATCAACAGCTGGGGCCCCATGCTGCTGGGTCACAATTCCCCGTTAATCCGTGAGGCAGTGATTCGTGCCATGGAGGATGGCACCTCCTTTGGAGCGCCTACAGCTCGTGAGGTAGAAATGGCGGAGCTATTGGTTCGGATGGTGCCTTCTCTCGAAAAAGTCCGCATGGTCAATTCAGGCACGGAAGCTACCATGTCTGCTATCCGCGTGGCTAGAGGCTATACCGGGCGTGATAAAATCATCAAAATGGAAGGGCATTACCATGGACATGGAGATTCCTTTCTTATTGCGGCGGGCTCTGGCGCGATCACCATGGGTCATCCAGATTCTCCCGGGGTTACGCTAGGTACCGCAAAAGACACACTTTTAGCGGCTTTCAATGACTTAAATGCCATTGAATCTTTAGTGGAGGCGAATAAAGGAGAAATCTCGGCCTTGATTTTGGAGCCAGTTGCAGGAAATATGGGATTGACTTTACCGCAAGAAGGGTACCTGCAAGGTCTTCGTGACATTTGTAGCCGTGAGGGGATTGTATTGATTTTCGATGAGGTGATGACCGGTTTTCGATTGGCCAAGGGTGGTGCACAAGAGCGATTTGGGGTGATTCCCGATTTGACTACGCTGGGGAAAATTATCGGTGGAGGAATGCCAGTAGGCGCCTATGGAGGAAAAATGGAGATTATGGACTTTGTGTCTCCCGCAGGTCCGGTGTATCAAGCTGGTACGCTATCTGGGAATCCCATTGCGATGGCAGCAGGCCTGGCGATGCTGAAGCACTTGGATACCCATCCTGAAGTCTACACTCGTTTGGAAGCCATAGGAGAAGAGCTAACTGCAGGAATAACTCGCATCAATTCAAGTTTGGGTCTTGATTATACCCTCAACAAATTGGGGAGCATGTATTCCTTGTTTTTCACTTCTAGCCCAGTAACTGATTTTGAATCGGCCAAAAAATCCGATACGCAGCTGTTTGGACGTTATTTCCAAAGCATGCTAAAGCGAGGGGTTTATTTGGCTCCGTCTCAGTTTGAAAGTTTGTTTTTATCCACTGCCTTGACAGATGAGTTGATCGGAAAGATTCTTCAGGCGCATGAGGAGAGCATGAAAGAAATTCATTAATCAAGGAGCGATGATTTTGAAAGTCTACGGTATCAAAAATTGCGATACGATGAAGAAAACCTTCTCCTTTCTTGAGGAAAAAGGCATTTCTTACGAATTTATCGATTACAAAAAGCAGGCTCCTAGTTTGGACCTACTCAAAAGTTTTCACTCAAAAACTAGTTTGGATACCTTGGTAAATCGCCAGGGTAACACCTACAAAAAGTTGGATGATTTGCAGAAAGCGGCGGTAGGTAATGAATTAACTGCATTTCCAATTTTGATGGCGCAGCCTAGCATGATCAAAAGACCCTTAATCGAATATTCCGATGGAAGCATCACCTTGGGATTTGTTCCCGAGCAGATTGCCTCAAAACTAAAGTAATCAGGGTTGCTTTTTACAGGAGATTCCTGGTTTGCAGTTAGGACTGCGGTGGAAAAAACGCTGGTAAGTGCTTCAGGATATCTCTACTCATGCTATCCAAATCATAGGAAGGTTTCCATCCCCAATCTGTTTGAGCTCGGCTATCATCGATGCTATCCGGCCAAGAATCTGCGATGGCTTGGCGAAAATCCACTTGATAGTTGATTTCAAAGTTAGGCACCTCTTTTTTGATGCTCGCAAAAATCTCTTTTGGAGAAAAACTCATGCCCGCAAGGTTGTAGCTCGATCGTATTTTGACTGCTTCTTTGGGTGCGTTCATCAGATCTAAGGTAGCCTTGATGGCATCCGGCATGTACATCATGGGGAGGTAGGTGTCCTCGCTCAAGAAACAGGTGAAAGGCTTGTTTGCAATCGCCTTGTGGTAGATATCCACTGCATAGTCTGTGGTGCCTCCTCCGGGCAAAGATTTGTAGCCGATTAACCCGGGATAGCGAAGGCTCCGTACATCTACCCCATATTTTTCAAAGTAGTAGTTGCACCAGCCTTCTCCTGCAAGTTTGCTTATTCCATAGACCGTGTTTGGGTCTTTTTCGCAAAACTGTGGGGTATGGATTTTGGGTGTGCCAGGGCCAAATACAGCAATCGAAGATGGCCAGTAGATCTTATCCAAGCCACATTCCTTTGCGAGTTCCAATACATGGAGCAAGCTATCCATGTTGAGTTGCCAAGCAAACTGTGGATTCTTTTCACCTGTAGCGGATAGTACTGCGGCAAGGTGGTAGATCTGTGTTACCCTTTCCTTCTTCACCAAGGCACCCAAGGCCTCCTTGTCCATTACATCCAGTACTTCAAACCGGCAGTAGGGAAACTGTACGCTGGCAGCAACTAGTAAGTCAGTTGCAATCACTTGATCTCCACCAAATTGATCTGCAAGCGTACGGGTTAATTCTGAGCCGAGCTGCCCAGCAGCTCCAATAACAAGGATTTTGTCCATAAGGTGGTCTTTCAAATAACCCGTAGTTGACGTCAGGGTTTTTGTTTTATATTTGGGTTTGCTTGCGCAAAAATAATAAAAAACACCTGGTTCTAGCCGATTTTTGATCAGTGGAACTTTAAATTTTAGCCAAGATTAACTCCTTAATCAGTCAACCATGTACGAGCAGTTTAAACCCAAATTAGAACAAGAATTACAGTCCATCGAGGAAGCTGGTCTATTTAAACGAGAGCGAATTATCACTTCCCCACAATCAGCAGAAATTACCATTACTGGTGGAAAGCAGGTATTGAATTTTTGTGCAAACAATTACCTGGGATTGTCTTCTCATCCACGGGTAGTTCAGGCCGCTAAAGAAGCGATTGATACCCATGGCTTTGGAATGTCATCCGTCCGATTTATTTGCGGTACTCAGGATATTCATAAGGAACTGGAGAAAAAGCTTTCTGAATTTTTAGGGACAGAGGATACCATCTTGTATGCTGCAGCTTTTGATGCCAATGGAGGAGTTTTTGAACCACTTTTTGGAGCAGAAGATGCCATCATTTCGGATGCCTTGAATCATGCATCCATCATCGATGGGGTTCGTTTGTGTAAAGCGATACGCTACCGCTACGAGCACAACAACATGGAGGATCTGGAGAAGCAACTCCAGGATGCTGTGGTAGCAGGAGCTCAACAGAAGATCATTGTCACCGATGGAGTCTTCTCCATGGACGGCACCATTGCGAAGTTGGATAAAATTGTAGCCTTGGCCGAAAAATACCAGGCATTGGTGATGACCGATGAGTGTCACTCCACTGGATTTATGGGTAAAACAGGTAGGGGAGTCCACGAGCACAGAGGGGTGATGGGCAAGATCGATATTATCACCGGTACACTTGGAAAGGCCTTGGGCGGAGCTTCTGGTGGATTTACTTCTGGAAGAAAGGAGATTATTGAATTGCTTCGTCAGCGATCCAGACCGTATTTATTTTCGAATACCCTTGCCCCATCCATCACGGGAGCGTCCATAGCAGTGCTTGAATTGCTATCTGAGACCACTGAGTTGAGGGATCGGCTTGAAAAAAATACCCGCTACTTCCGTGAAAAGATGGAGGCAGCTGGATTTGATATCAAACCAGGGGAACATGCCATTGTGCCAATCATGCTTTATGATGCAGTACTTTCACAGAAGATGGCGGAAAAATTACTGGAAAGAGGAATCTATGTCATTGGATTTTACTACCCAGTAGTTCCTAAAGGACAAGCTCGAATTCGTGTTCAAATCTCCGCAGGCCATCAGCAGGAACATTTGGATCAGGCCATTGCTGCATTTATAGCAGTAGGAAAAGAATTGGGGGTGATCAAGTAAAAAAAAACCGGATGAAGTTTTCATCCGGTTTTTTTATCCTCCTACTTTAGTAGGCAAGCCTTTTTTCTTGGCAAAATCGTATTCCGAAAGATTTTCAAATCGATCGTACAGGTCCTCATAGTTGAGGTAGTCGTTGATGATCTCTCGAACTTCTTGAAAAGAAAGGTTATGCAATACCTTTCCATTTTTCGCCATGGAGATTTGTCCTGTTTCCTCCGAAATCACCAAGATTAGCGCATCTGTTGCTTCTGACATGCCGATTCCAGCCCGATGGCGGAGTCCAAACTGTGCAGGCACCTCACGTTCGGTGACCGGGAGAATGCAGCGTGCTGCTTTGATTTTTCCTTTGTGGATGATTACCGCTCCATCATGCAGCGGGCTTTGTTTATTGAAAATCGCTATCAAGAGTCTTTTAGAAAGTTCGGCATCTAAGATATCGCCACTTTCTGCATAAAATTTCAATTCTACTGTACTTGAAATTACGATCAATGCTCCTGTATTTGATCCGGCTAGGACTTTAGCAGCATCGATGATGGGACTGATGTTGAAACCGGAATTTTCTTTTTTCTTCCAGAAAAAGAGGATGTCTTTCCATCCATTATCATTAGAAAAAATAGATGATCGCCCGAGGATCAGTAAGAACTTTCTAAATTCTGGAGCAAAAATAATGATGGCTGCAATCACACCCACTCCCATAAATTGTCCGAGGATGATGGAAAGTAGCTCCATTCGGATTGCCTGAACCAATAAGTAGATCAAGTACAAAGAAAGGAATCCCAAGAAAATCTTAATTGCAACCGAACCTTTCAAGAGCTTGTAGACCTGATACAATAGGGCTGCCACCAACGCAATATCGATCATATTGACGATGGAGATATCTAAAAAGCCTATTTTGAAAAGTAAGTTCAAGGGTACAATTGTTCGAATAGTTGAATGGTTTCTCTTGCTTCTTTTACATCATGCACGCGTAAGATAGCAGCACCTTGCAACAAAGCAACCATATTCAGGGCGGTAGTCCCATTTAATGCTTCATTCGCACTGATATCCAGTGTTTTATAAATCATTGATTTTCTAGAAATTCCTGCTAAAATCGGAAGCCCTAGACGTTTTAAACTGCTTAACTGGCGCAAGAGTTCGAAATTCTGTGCGCTTGTCTTTGCGAAACCAAAACCTGGATCAATAATTACATCTTTAATGCCAAATTTTGCGAATTGTTCAACTTTAGAAGCAAAATAGGATAAAACTTCCGAAATAAGATCTGAATAGGCTGTTTCATTTTGCATCGTTTGAGGTGTACCTCTCATGTGCATCGCAATGAAAGGCACGCCAAGTTGCCCAATTAAAGGGAGCATCTGGGGATCCAAATTGCCTGCTGAAATGTCATTCACTAGGTCAGCACCTGCTTCGATACCTGCTTTTGCTACTTCCGAACGAAATGTATCTATTGAGATGAGCGTGTCGGGAAAGCTTTGTTTGATTTCTAGGATTGCAGGAATAACTCGGTTGATTTCCTCTTCAATGGATATATTCGCTGCTCCCGGTCGAGTGCTGTATCCCCCTAGATCCAAAAAATCTGCCCCCTCCCTTATTTTTTTTTCAGCTTCAAAAAGCACAGATTTTTTATCCGTTGGAACTCTACTTCCTTCAAAAAAAGAATCTGGAGTGAGGTTTAAAATCCCCATTACCTTGGGTTTATTCCAAGAGTATAGGCATCCCTTGATTTGAAATGTATATTTTTGGGGAAATAATTTATCTTCGGTAGAAGAAATCATAGTTGATCCAGCAAATATTAAATCCAGCAGTGTGGAGACGCAGACTAGCAACGAATATAAGGAAGTAATCGCCCGATGTAAAGAATTGTTCCGCAAGAAAACCATCGATTATGGGACCGCTTGGAGAATCTTAAGATTGCCTTCGCTCACGGACCAGATTTTCATTAAGGCCCAGCGGGTACGATCCATCCAAGAAAAGGGGAATCAAAAAGTGAACGATCCCATTGTAGATGAATTCGTTGGGATCATCAACTATTGCTTGATTGCGTTGATTCAGATTTCACTTGCGGATGACGAGCGCATGGAAATTCCTTTTGACGAATTAGAACCACTTTACGATCAGTGGACTGCGGCAACAAAAGGACTTCTTGAAAACAAGAATCATGACTATGGAGAGGCTTGGAGAGACATGCGTGTGAGTTCGATGACTGATATCGTATTGATGAAACTGTTTCGCGTCAAGCAAATTGAAGATAACCAAGGAAATACGTTGGTGTCCGAAGGGATTGAAGCCAACTACCAAGACATGATTAACTACGCAGTGTTTTGTTTGATTAAACTAGGATACCATGAATAAGAACCTATTTTTCTGGATTCTCCGCATATTGGTTGGGGGATTGTTTGTATTTTCTGGTTTGATTAAGGTCAACGATCCAGTGGGTACAGCCATCAAGTTGGAAGAGTATTTTGACGTGTTTTCGAATGATATAGCTCCGTTTTTTTATCTCTTGAAGCCTTATGCGCTTCCACTAGCTGTATTTCTGGTGGTTTTTGAGGTGGTTTTGGGAATCATGCTTTTGGTAGGGGTGCGGTTAAAAGAGACCGTATGGGCCTTGTCTTTGATGATCCTCTTTTTTACTTTTCTCACCTTTTACTCCGCTTATTTCAACAAGGTGACCGATTGCGGTTGCTTTGGTGATGCGATCAAATTGACCCCCTGGGAATCTTTCTACAAAGACATCATCTTGTTGGTGTTGATTTCTTTCCTGTTCTTCTTCAGGAAGGACCTCCCCAAGAATGCCCCTCGCTGGGCTAATTACACGGCTGGGCTAAGTTTAGTTCTCTCCTTTGGTTTAGCAGTTTATGCCATTCAAAACCTGCCATTTATCGATTTCAGAGCCTACAAGATTGGCGTGAATATTCCTGTCAACATGCAGCCTTCTGCACCTATGGTGTATACCTATGTGATGAAAAAGGGAGGGGAGCTCGTGTACCTCGATCAGTACCCGACGGATGAAAGCTATGAGTTTGTTGAAATGACACTCAACAATCCAGAGGCCTTGCCTAAAATATCTGATTTTGCTGCCTGGAATACGGAAGGGGACCAATCGGAATTTTTATTCCAAGGAAACAAAGTGATTTTGCTCAGCAGCAATTTGACAAAAATGAGTTCC
>JACCDW010312599.1_pt1 | contig 18630 bp, 24 predicted proteins | sample 7449781 | NCBI WGS metagenome assembly JACCDW01 (sample SAMN15323449, study PRJNA562643) | freshwater metagenome | isolation source: river surface water | place: USA:Blue River Watershed | collected 2017-08-18
ACAATGAGTGGAAGTACGGTGCAACTGGTGGAACACCATTTATGGGTTACACTCAGAAAGACTGGAACCAAACTTTGGTTACAAAAATCAACCAAGTTTCAGCTCAAATCCATAAAACTACATTGAGAGGTGGTGCAAACTGGATCGTTGTATCTTCAGAAGTTTCTGCAGTATTCGATGACCTAGAGTATTTCCACGTATCAAATGCCGCTCCTGAGCAAGATCAATACAACATGGGTATTGAGAAAATCGGTTCATTAGCAGGTCGTTACCAAGTATACCGTGATCCATACTTACCAGCAGGTAAGATCATCATCGGTCACAAAGGTAAATCATTGTTGGATGCTGGTTACATTTATGCACCATATGTGCCTCTACAATTAACCCCAACTATGTACAATCCATTTAACATGACACCAATCAAAGGTATCATGACAAGATACAAGAAGAAAATGGTTAACAACCGTTACTTCGGTGTGATCAACGTAAGTGGTTTGAACACATTCAGCTTGGATACTTTAAGATAATCTTAATTATCTATAATAAAAGACCCCCGAATTTCGGGGGTTTTTTGTTTTTGGAATATTCCAAAATATTCTTTATTTTTGCATTATGAGTGAAACGGATTACAGCAAGCTCCGAACAGATGTCCTTGAAAAAATGATATACCAGAGGGGTATAGAATGTAAAATGAAAAAGGATGAAATGGCTAAAATGCTTAAACTCTATGATGAGGGTAAGTATGTTGAGCCGATGAGAGAAACCATTTATGAGAAATCTGATGGGGGATTTAATATTGGTATAGATATTAGAAATCAATCAGATATTTTACAGATCGGTAAATTAGTAGAAAAAAAAGAGGCTAAAAATTTGGGGAGATATTCGGATAATAGAATATGGTATTGGTCTAAAATGCGTTTAATTTAAGAACCCTAACGGTTAAATCACCGGTACCTTTTATAATCCTATGATATTCACCTTCTGGTATAAAGTATTCAACGTTTTTTTGGATTGTAATAGGTAGTTGATTATCCATTTGAATACACCAATCTGTTTCGTGTTCACAAACAACTATTCGATCTTGTTCATCAAAATGCCATTTAAGCTCATTTTCGTCCAATTTTGAGCTAAACTTTCTGTAATTGTATATTCCCTTTAATTTTTCTTCAAAAGGCAAGGAATGGCCGTTATTTTTCATTACCAGGGGTTTTTAGATTTGATACCCAATGCTTTTCTGTATCTTGATATATTGCAGCTCCAGTAACCGGCTGTAGTTCTATCTTTTTTCTGAGCACATTTGTGTCTAGCTCTAAAGGATTTAGCAGCTTTTTTGTTAGAACTTCTAACTCTTAAATTAGGGTCACCAAAAGTCACCTTTTTTATGTTACCACCGGGCGTTTTTACATAAACTGCGAATTTTTTAGGCCCTCCAGGTGTTCTAAATGGCTTGTTTAGCTTAACATTTCTGCCTCTGTGCTTAGCTTCAACCAAATACTCTTCTTCATCATCAACAAATGGGATATCTAAATAAACTTCGCTACCCTCATATAGGCCAGTTTCTCCAATATTTGTATGTAATAACTCTAAATCGTCACCAAAAAACTGAACAACACCATTTTCCATTAAATTTTTGGCTTCAGTGTATAGTTTAAAGAATTCTTCTGAGTAAATTCTATAAACGTTTTCTGTGATTGGTAAATTATTGTTTATATGATATGATATAGACTCTGAAATCATGTTTTTTGACTCATTTATTACCATTTTAGGGCCTCTATTGTCAATTTTGATCTCATTTATTGAGTTTAGAACTAGATTTACGATTTGATCTTTGTTGATACTTTCATCAAAACGTGCAAAAGTGGGTTTGTTACCCTTTCCGGACTTTGGTTCCTTTTTTTCTGCGCGTCTTTTTTGTGCGGTCATTGCTTTTTTCTCTTTTTTATCATAAGAGGACGCAACTTTAGGGGTTTCTTTTGAAACTTTTTTAGATGGTCTACATTTTGGGTATGCTTTTCCGTTTGCATCTTTTCTACCACATGGTGGATGTTTCCCTCCAACCTTTCTAGACACATCGACCCATTTTTCTTTAAACCATCTTCTAAGATCTTCTTTGAGAATCTCACCATTCATGATTGATTCTTCAATGTATTTTAAATCTTCTTCGTTTACTAGTATTTTCATAGAATTACTTTTTGCATTTTTTCCATCTACCGCCTTTTGCTTTATAATTCTTTGCTGCCCAACCATTTGCGTATGCTGAAGGATATACATCAAATTTAGCTTTAGCTGCAGCTTTAGAAGCGGCCCATTTTGCTGGGTCAGTTGGACAATTTTTACTTTCGTCAATCTCTTCTTCAGTTTCGTTTAATGATTCTTCAGAACGAGTGGTTTCATTCATCAAAAAGTCAAAAACTTGATCTAATAGGCTTTTTGCTTCAGCAATATGGTCCTGAGCCCAATCGTGTTCCTTTAGGATAGAATCAATACGATCGTGATCTTCTTTCATTAAAAGCTCACATTGTCTAGCCATTTGCTGTATATTACCAAAGAACATATAATTCTCTGGTTTTTCTCCACCTTCTACTAATGCTTCTAGCAGATGTTTTTTTACAATATTTTTAATCTCCATAATATATAAATAGTTTTATTTTTCTGAGACAATTTCAAACTTTATTACGTCGTTATAGTAGATAAATTCATTATGCATTTTACCTTTGATTTCTAGATAGTATTCTCTAGGAATTAAGTATGAAGTATCAAGCATAAATGAATTTTCATTTGTTTTATCCATTAGGGTCCAGTCAAATACATTTACATTTGTTTTACCTTCCCTGATATAAACTCTATAATAAACCTCATCAAATAAAACATTTTTAGGTGTATCAATAGATCTAAAAGTTGTAACAATTTTCCTTATTTCTTCCCTTTTTATTTTTTCATTTAATCTAATACCAAAAAACTGAACAGAATATCTTTGGACATCTGTTTCGTTTTCTCCAACAGAGAATTTTGATGAATAAGGTTTTGGAACAAATTTTTGTGATACATCGTTTATGGACACACCATCCAAACCTAGTCCTTTCCATTTATCATAATAAAATCTTTTTCCATCACATAAAACACCATCTAAGCCAAATGTCACTTTGTATACCCCCCTTTTTATTTTGGTTGTTGTTAGATTTCCTAAACCAGTGATAACATTACCACTAGCATCTGTGATATCTACTGTAGGTAAAGAATCCAAATCATAAAAGTTTGTTCCTTTTGTAACATATAGGTATAAATTTTGAGTGGTTTTTTCTATGAAATTTTGTCTATTGTCATCAATAGTATCATTAAAGAAACTTTCAACATAGGGTTCAAAAAACGTTTGTGTATATCTAGTAAAAAATGCAACTGATTGGTCTACTTCCGCATCAATATCTTGATATAGTACCGCAAACGCTAAACCTAATCCATGATCAGTGTTTCCTGACACTATTACACCATTTACATAATCGGTAATATCCACATTAATATCTTCGTTACCGTTATCAAAATGTATTGTTTCAAGTATCGTTGGATTATTTGTATAAACACCTTGACTAGTCCAACTATTTAATGTGGTTCTATTAAACCAGTTTGAAGGTCTTTCATCAAATACATTGTTACCATCTGCAAAATCAAAAACTTGATCTTCATAATCGAAGCCCACGCCTTCATCCCAAAATTCATTTATTTTAAACAATATTAGATCAAAAGATGAGGTTCTATCTCTACCCCTACCATTTTTTTGTCTAAGTAGGGTTTCGTCACCAAAAATGGTATTTGTTAAATGTAGTGTGTGTTTTGTTTCGCTAGTAACAACTAATTCACCAGAATCTACTTTTTGCTTTAGATCATTAAAATCGACCTTAAAAAGGAATTTTGAAAAGGTTGAGCCATATATGAGTTCAGTATTAGGATTCTTTGCGGTATTAACCTGTGAATCCTTTAATATGGTGTTGTTTTTCTCGAAATATGAACGGAAATATGACATCTTTTTATTTAATAAATATCATATTAGTTTATTCTTATCGAGGTATTTACCATATCTTGTTTTGCTCGAGATATTAATCTCTTTAATTCGTCCATTGTGGACTGAAAGTATTTTGGTGGGGTGATAATACCATGCACGTGATTTAATAATATTAGAGTCATTAAATCTAATATTTCAATTAGTTTTTCCCCTCTTACAGTTGAGAACGTGTTTGGTAATATTCGCATAATATAGTCTTCCTGGGTGTACTCATATTTGTTTAGAGCCCCAAAATCGACTTGTTTTCCGTCCGTACCGGATGAATTTGTTGATAAATACATGATTTGATCTGCAGTAATTGCAGCAAAGCTTTGATCAGCTTCGCTAATTTTTCTTAAGTACGGAACCTCAACTCTTTTTGTTTCTGGTTGAATATCGGGTGAATTTTGACTATATAAAAACCCAAAACCATTTGTTTTATCAAGATAAGTTACATTTTCTAAAAAAGACTTAGAGTTTGGTTGTAATCTTAAATTAGTGTCGGGTCTAAAGTATAAGGGGTGACAATATTCATCATTTAATGATGCTACCGTAACATTCATCTTGTCTCTATCTAATTTAGAAATAAAGTCTCTAATTTGAATATAAGCCTCTTGTAGTTTTTCGGATGTTGTAGCAGATGTTAATGTTATGGTTTCAGTATATATTAACTTAGATGTTTCACTATTTAATAGTGTGTTAATTCCAAACACATCAGATTTGTATCTATCCCCTTCAGCTCTTTCAATTCTATATAACGAATAAGTTAGTAAAGCTGGTGATGTTAAACTATCTAAACCATATTCAAAAACATGTTTAATTTCTACACTAGGAACTGTTGTTTCTTCAATAACTTTTTTGTCAAGTTTAACAGTTGTTGGGAATTTTTTTAAGGATAGTTTAGAATGCTTTTTAGAGTACATTGGGTAAAGTTCTAAATCTTCCCTTTGTTTTTTTGTTGCCCCGGATTTATCAATCAACTTACCCGCTCTTAATTGTACACCATGTTCTGTTAAAATAATATCGGAACCATAGTTACCACTAATACCAACATCTTCTATTTTAGGTAAACTACCCACAGATTCTGGTCTTAAAAATCCATCATCGAAAACTTTTTTATCACCAGTAAATGATTTTATTGCAGGCGTTTTTTCACCTCTTTGTCCTAACGATGTTTCTGTTAATTGGGATAATTCATTTTGATATGTGAAATTGTGAGGTGTAGTGTATGGACCAGGGATATACTCTTGGTTTTGTAAGGCTTTTGTATCATCATATCTTATGATTTTTACCGCCTGTTCTATTTGTGGTATGATATTAATATGGTTCGGTAAGAAAGGAGAATAAACAAATGGATCGTCTTTTGTCCATTGTTCCCAAACAGGTATAGCATTGGCTCTTACACTATCTTGTTCCTCAGTGTTTCTAGCTCTAATTCTACCAAAACCTCTTGGGTCTTTGTTGTCAATACATATGCCAATATCAATTATTTTCATTTATACCTCTTGTTTAATTCACCATTAATTTTATTATACAATATTTCAACACCTTCTAGCTTTCTAGTTAAATCTATAATTAATGTTTTTAACTCATCAAATTCAGAAATAAAAAAATCTCTTGCTTCAACAAGATCTTTATTACTTCTGTTTTCAGAATCATTCGCAATTTCTATAAATCTTTGTTTATCCATATTATGTTAATTTACCGTGTGCTTTTAATAGTCCTGGAGGAACAACAGCCACACCTCCAAGAGGGGCAACAGGTATTTGTGCATAATCTAAACTAACTTGTACAAATGAATTCTCGTCCATTTCTTTTTGATGCCCCTTTAATATTGATGAAACAAATTTCATAACATTATTTTCTTGACCAAATAAATCTCCTGTTGGTATACCGTTAGCCTCTAAAAATTCTGCAGCATTCATTGCTGCTCTATCTTCACTATAACCCGGCAATCTTTTACTTAGTTGTAATAATAACCCGTTTATTTTTTGATTTACCCCTACTCTTATGTAATTTAAGACTTGTAATATTGCATTATAAAAATCCTCACAACTTTTAATACCAATAAATGGTATAGCCATAGCTAATATATCGATAAGAGCGAGTAATATCGTTTTCATTTTTGATTTAGAATTTTTCATAATTCTTTTAATCAAATCTTTTATTACAAGTGCTATTATTGGCTTTATTAATTTCCAAAATATTTCTAAAAATTTATTATAGATGTCTCTTAGAGTATTTTGTAGGAATTTTGAAATATTTTTTAAGATTGTTTTTACTTGTACAAAAGCGTTTACAGAAGCTTCTTTAAACATTTTCCATAAAACCACTATTGGGAATATGAATTTTGGTGATATCACAACAGATAACAAGGCTCTAAGTAATCCTTTTAACGATAACTTATTTAGGTTTAATGAAAAATTTGGAAACGGTATTGACACATTTTTGCTTGCGGCATCTTTTGCTGTTTTTGCTAAAGCATCATCAAATGCTTTATAAACCTCAACTTCATTTTTTGTAGACGCGTAAAAAGCAAAATCCTCAACAATTTTTTGATTCATTGGGATTTCAAAATTATTACAATCGGTAAATCTTAATACTTTATTAAGTCTTCTGTTTTCGTCATCTAAGTCAATCCCTTCTACATCATCAAAGTCAAAAAATGTAAAATCAGATTCTCTTTCCGAAAATTGATCTACTGGATTTTGTTTTAGGTCGGTATTGTTATTATCACAATACCCCATAATTTTATCTAGGCTTTTTATTAATTTACCCAAAGCATTATCAAATCCTGGATTGCTCTTATTATTTTGGCCTACCGATACTATGTCCCCAATTGGAAACATCATAGCAAATGTATTTTTTATTACATCCGTTAATCTAGGGAATTCTATCGATTCGTAATATTTTGTAATAAATTGATCTACAGTCACAGTTGTGGTGTCGATCCCGGTTAACTGATATTTTTGTATACCAGCATTCCAGTTCATTTGGAATAGTTGCGTTTCGTCTTCAGCAATAAAATTATAAGGGCTTGTAGCAAAAGTATCATAGAAAACCCTATTCATTTTTATTTTGCTTGGTGTTTGTTGTCCTTCGTAGGAAATCTTACCCAAATTATCAAAAGGGCTTGTTTGTAAAATATCTAACGGATCAAATTCTTTTGGTGATATTGTAAGCCCACTATAAGGCATTAATGTTTGTGTTCCGCAACCAAAATCGTTGTCGTTAGCAAAAAATAATTTTCTAAGATTGTCTAAAAAAATGGGTTTAATTAAAACTGAGGTTTTTTTAATGGCTTCTCTAGTTGTTGTTCTTAATAAACTCTCACCATTTTTTTTGGGTAAAATTTGTTCTAAACTACTTGTAATTTTTTCAAATACGTTATCCGTGTTTGGTAGTTTTTGTTTAGCCTTTGATGTAAATCCTTCTAACGTACTACCGATTTGCCCTTGTAGGGTTTCGATACTATCGTCAAATTTTTTTAAGTTATCAGTAGCGTTTTTTTTTAAATCTGCCGCTGACTGAATAGCATTAAATTTTGATTTAATTTGAGCCTCTTTTTCTTTTAAATCGTACATTATATTTCAAATTTTTCACCTCTATTTTTATCCTTATCGTCATCCATCAATTTTTCAAGTAGCTCTCTATCTTCATCAGTTAATGTCATTTTACCTGGCGCGAACTTACCGTCAGAGCCGGCACCTTTTTGAATTAGGGTATTTTGAATTTTAACTAATGATATTTTCTTTTCCGTACACTCATTAAGAATCTTTTGTTGCTCTTTAATTACCGGTCCAATAACGGACATATCCTCAGACTCTTTCATAAAAGAAAGCATCTTTTTCATGATCAATGTGGCTGTATTTTTTTGTTCCACAATATCATTGTAAATTTCTTGCATTAGAGCCAACGCCGAGTCGGTGTCTAATGATAACGTTTTTCTTGGTGGTCTCATAAATAATAAATAGATTTAATCTAAAAATCCTCCTAATATACCATCATATAGGTTTTTGTACCTTTTTAATGAAACACGTATTTCTTTAGTTGAAAGCGACGTCATTTCTCTTAAAGATAGTAATATTAGATTTTTATTAAATTTATTACCATCCCCTATTTGGAATATTCTTTCAAAATTGGTAAAAATTTCTAGTAGGGCATAACCTAATTTCTTTTCGTTATCGGTCAATTCTTCCGTTTCAATAAAGTCTTCTAATTTATTGGTTAGGGCAATTATAACATCAGAATAATCAACATGATAATCGTCTATTGTATATGAAAAATCAATTCTAGTTTCGATATCTTCAGATATATCTTCGTAAGAGACACTTCTGTTTGTATCCTTAGTGTCTTTTTGGATGGCCCCCATTAAGTAATTTTTACAAATGGTTCCAAAATAAGAATATGCTTTATGGTTTTTTGTATGGTCGAATTTATTGATTTTAGTTATTAGGAAAGACATAGTATCAGTATGTAAGTCCTCAAATTCAAAATCTTTTCTATATAGTTTGTATCTTCTTATGATACTTTCAACCATTATTACTAGGGGTTCTCGTAAATATTCATTGAATATCTTGTTTCTTTCTGCGTCGTCTGAACTTTCTAGGTATCTAACTACCGCCTTCTCTTGATCCTCCCCAAAATAAACTTTTTGGGTACGTTTTCTTGGCATTAAGCTTCACTATAATTTACTTCTCGTTTATTGGTGAAGAAAAATTCTTTTTTTGCGGTATCAATCCAAAACTTAGCCTCCTTTTCTCCTAGTTTAATTTCTTGGTCGTTTTTATACCCCCAGAAAAGAGAATCTTCTCTTAAGTTTACATGTCTATATCCTATTCTTGGGACTACAACAATTTTTACGCCGTTGTGTGTTAATCTTAACAATAGTTCATAGCCAAATGTTAATTTAATATTTTCTTTTAGCCCACCGAATTCTAAAAATGTTTTTGTTTTGTAAACACCACCACTGATTTGGTAGCTTTGAAATTCCATAAGAACTTCGTTGTCCAAAAAGCCTTGTGTATCTGAGAATCCATATGCCCAAACAGATTCATTTGTGAAATTTGTAAATTTACCGGTCTCGTCGATATCTTTTACAATTGGTAAAAATACTTGAGCTTCTGGGTATTCATTCATATAGTCATTTACACTTGTTAACCAAACTTTTTGATATTCGTCATCGATTTCTAAAATTGAAAACCATTCGGTATCACAAATTTTAGCGCCTTCGTTTATCTGACTACAAAAATCTGTGTCGCTATTATGATAATGATATTTTATCTCTAATTTTTGTCCTAAATCTATTTCTGATAAATCTTTTTTTAAGTTGTTTGGCGCAACAATTAATAGTTTAACGTCGTTATAAAATTGTTTTACTGATTCAACAGAATAATATAACATTTCTTTATAATCTTCGTTTATTTTGTGAACGGGCAATATTACTGTGATATTTTTCATGCTAATTCTTCTTCTTTTAATTTTTCTAATGCTTTTGTTATTGTTTCAATTCTTTTATTATTAAAAGATTGAAATACATTTATGGTATTGTTTTGTGTGATTTCTTTTTCATAAGGCGCTAAAGTACTGGCCATTTTTTCTTTAACCTCATCAGTAATACCAACACCTTCTAACCACGCTAGAGAATATGTTCCAAGTAATTCTACTAATTTACTTTCATCATATGTCCATATACCGTTTTCAGTTAACCAATCTGGTTCTGTAGAAGGTATTTTACCTATAACTGGAATGTTACACTTCATAGATTCTAATGGAAAAGTACCAAACGTACTATCATCATCTAGCCATAGAGAAACGAAGCATTCTTTTAATGAATTTGCAAATTCTTCATTTGTCATTTGCACCATATCTTTAAAAGTAATCCATCTTAGCTGAGGATATTTTAAATAAAATTCAGAAATAATTTTTCTATGTTTTACTCTGTCTCGTATACTAATAGCAATATATGGCTTTTGTAGTTTTTCACTTTTACTAAAGTAATCTTCTATTACCGGCGGTATAACAAATACTAATGATTCTGGAAAATATTCTAGAATATATTTTTTTGCCGCCTCAGTTGTTGTAATAACTTTTTCAATTCCAAAATCACTCCAACGGCTACCAATTGGCAAAGAATCAAACATATATTCTTTTTGTTGCACTAACATTACTTTAGTACATCTAATATTTGCTAATTGTTGCAGTACATTTGAATATTGTTCTGGAACTACTAATACGTCGTCAATTGACATTTCGATCTTATCATCTTTAATTGAGATTACTGGTATGTTATTGTATTTGTCTCCTAACCAGCTAGACACGCCGCTATAACTGTTGTCCTCAACTAATATTTTGCTATCCATTCCCGCTTCTTTTAAAAATAGGGCCATATCATAGATATGTTTTACAGAAGCTTTAGCATTATTTCTAGTATCATAGCACAAAAAATAAATTTTATTTTCTTTAGATTCTATTCTAGAAAGTGCATCTTGTAATTTTTCGATGTTTTTTAATTTTTCACTCATTTTTTTATGTTTCTTCGTTTATTATTCCGTATTGAATTAGGGTGTTAAATGCTAAGTTAAATGAAACTGATCCCGAACTTTGTTTTAATGAAGATAAAACATCGTCTTCTTCTATATCATCAATTTCATTTAAAACTCTATCAATCATCATTTTTAATAGTTCATATTTAAAGACATTGATCTCCATAACTTCTTTACCATCCTCGTCTTCTAATGTTTTTCCTGTCCTACACTTATCGATCATACCATCAATATCAATGTAGTAGTTTTTATTATAAAATTCCGCCATCTACTATTAATTTTTGTTCTTCTTTTGGGTTAATTAATATTTCACCATTTCCAATGGTGATATCACTTAATTTATTTATTTTTTTCTCATAAGTAAAGAATTGATTATATGGCGTTTCAAATAAAATAAACTCTTTATTATCCGGCTTAGAGTCTAATATGAGCTTTGAATCAGATATCCATATATCCGTACTCTCCCATTCTTTATCTAAATTTTTACTTGATACAAATTTGATGTTATTTGGCATAAAACCACTTCGAGATAGAAAAAATAAAGTGGCTGGTCTAGCTTTACCGAATTCATCTAAACCAACAAGTGTAACATTATCATCTTTATGATCATATACAAGTTTATTAAACTCGTTATAAACATTAATGTAACTTACTGGAGAATGTCCATAAAGCTCCATCGGATATTCAATGTATTGAAAATAATCCTTTTGCTCTTTTGATTGAAATATAAAATGATTGGAAAGATCTTGATTTGTAATTGGCTCAACTACCTTATAGTCAAACTTATCTTCGCTTGCATCAACATCTACATCAATGTATGCATTTTCATAATGATAGTGAAATCTATTTATGAAATTACGTAAAACCCCATCTATTGAAATGTATATATTCATACTTCAAAAGATAGGGTTAAAATTTAATAAAGTAAATATCTATTTACTCGTATCTCTTTAAAATTTCGCTAATAATTGGGTTTCTAACGATATCATCATTACCAAATTCAAATATACCAATTCCTCTAACGCCTTCTAATCTTTTTTTAGCGTCATATAACCCGGTTTTAGTTTTATCTTTGAATTTATCAGATTGTTCTAAGTCTCCAGATAAGAAAAATTTAGAATTGAAACCAATACGTGTTAAAAGTAATTTTATTTGCGCTGGTGTTGCATTTTGAGCTTCCTCAAAAACAAGGATAGTATTATCGACATTCCATCCTCGCATATAAGCCAAAGCAGCCACTTCAATATAACCTTCATCCTTCATTCTTTCTCTGGCCTCTTTTCCTATTATTTTATTTAACAAATAATAAGATGGATAAATGTATGGATCTAGTTTTTCCTCTAAACCACCAGGTAATGAGCCTAATTTTTCTTCGGCCTCAACTGCGGGTCTAACGATGATTATTTTTTCATATTTGTTATCATCGTCCCAAAGTAAATCAATAGCTCTTTTCATTGCTATATATGATTTACCTACCCCAGCAGGTCCAAAACATAATGTTATTTGATTTTCACCCAATATTCTCCAATACTCTTCTTGTGATTGTGTTAAAAATTTCTCCTTGGGTTTTTTAATGATTTCTCTAATTCTTTGTTTATGCGGTGTTTTCTTCTCCTCTATTACGGCGGCTTTGTTTTTTCGATTTATCAAAACTTTAAATTTTAAAATTAACAGTTATTCTCACCCATATAAATATCACTTAATTCCACTAGAATTAAAGCCACCCTCACCTCTTGTTGTATCGTTAATTTGGTCTGATTTAGCTAATGTGATCTTACCCTCGCCAAATACTGGCATTATAACCCCTTGAGCAATTCTGTCACCCTTTTCAATCTTAAAAGGCTCCTCACCTAGATTGATTAATGGTACCTTAACTTCTCCTCTATAGTGGCTATCGACAGTACCAGGACTATTTAAAACTGTTATTCCGTGTTTAACCGCCAAACCACTTCTTGGTCTAACCTGTATTTCAATACCTTTAACTAATTCAAAATATAACCCAGTTGGTATCAATGCTCTTTTAAATGGTTGAATTATAATTGGTTCTTCAATATCTGCTCTAAGATCAAATCCACTATCTCCTTCATATGCAAATTTTGGGTCTTCGTTTGTTGATTTATTGATAAACTTAACAGAGAATGATGACAGCTCTTTTGCTTGCGCTGAATAAACTTCTTCATTTAGTTCATCAAGTGTTTGATTAATTTGTTTAACCAACTCTTCATCTAATTCAGAATCATCATCTTTGGAAAGTAATGATTCATATTCTTTTAGCTTATCTAAAATGCTTAAAAAATTATTATTTGTTTCCATATTTTTCTTCTATTAGTGCTAATTCAAAACCATGTTTTAGTATCTGTGATAAGATTGATGAGTGCCACTTTGCCATTTTATCATCAGCGTCTTTATCAACATTTATTATTGCTTGGTATTCATCGTCATCTAAACTACACCCGTATTTTAAAGCGTAGAAAGCACTTCTTTCACCTGCTTTCATTGCGACCATATTTTCAGTTTGGTAAACATACATTTTACCTTGATTGATTCTATGCCATTCGCTTGGGTTTGGTTTAAACAAAAACACTTTCCCAATTTGTGATAAAAAAACAGTTTTTACTATTTTATTTTTTTCAATTTTTATTTTTTCGGGTAGTATATCATTTATGTATAGTGAAAATTTACAAACTTTTAATAAATGATCTAATAACCCACCTGGATACGCACCATATAAATCAAGAGAAGGAGAAGCTGGGCAATGAAAAAAATCATCACCCAGAAACTCTTCTAACTCTTTTGTAAAAATGCCGTAAGTTTCATTTACTTCAAGAAACTTCTTTTTATTTTTTTCGATTTTTTCTTTCGAAATCATTTTACTTGTAATATTCCGGCGTGTTTTTCTCGTCTATTACACATTCAATTGGCATTTTTACTACACTCAAGCTTTCACTACCTCTAATGTCACCAGCCCTATATTTGGCAGCAACCATAGTAGCTTCCTCAACAGATTCAGCCTGAAGCACGTATTTAACTTTTTTGATTCTAGGGTTACCCTCTCTGTCCATTTGTTCGGTTTCGTAACCGATAGTAATTAAATAATACATAATTTTTGATTTTAATGTTATTAACTAATATAACTCTTTTTTTCCGAAAAACCAAAAACTATTTGTTAACAATCGATTTAAAGAATTGAACACGGTCCGCGCACACCTTTTTTAAAGAATATTTGTCTTTGACTGTTTCATATAAACGATTACCAAGGTCTTCAATCATATTTGGGTTATCTATTAATCTTTTCATGTGCTTTGCCCAATCTTTATGATTTTTTCTTGGTGATACAAGTAATGCGTTACCAGCATCGTTAAATTTACCTTCATTAACAGCCGATACTAAATCCATGGTATATGGCATTGTTTCACTAGCAATTATGGCTTTTTTATGGAACCCTGCTTCGATCACTTTTAATTGAGATTTACATGAGTTAAAATGTGATTCAAGTAGTGGTGCTAATGAAACATCAAAGTAGTTGTAATTTAATGCATATTTGTTAATATCTTGCGTCCATCTTCTAACATATGGAACGTCCATTGATGGGTAATCTGATTGAACATAAGAAAGTAAAAAATTTCTATAATTCTCGTCTAATGCTTTATATCCAGAAGTAAAAATGCTTTCATATTTAGACCATACGGTTTCATGCGGTTGTATTGGTCTTTGTGTAATTTCTCCTGTTGTTTTGTTAATCTCATGAACGCTACCTCTTAAATCAAAACCACATAAAACAAATTGAGTTTTATTTTTATATTCATTTTGTATACTTTCTATACCGCTTTTCATTAACTCAATATCATATAAATGTGATGACCCACCTAGCCAACCAAATCTAATCTTGTCAGACTTTAACGGGTTTGGTTTGAATTGTGGTTCTTCTTCATCTACAGCGTTTGGAAACACAATTACATTTTTAACCCCCAATCTTTTTTTGATTTCATTAGCAAAAAATTCTGTTGTACAGGTAACATAATCTGCTGCTTTTAAGAAAGCTACTTTTTTTTCTGCAATGTTTTGTTTTTTAATTTGTTCAAACATCGGATGTCTTTGGTCAACATTCCAAAAATCATCAATGTCCATAATAACTTTAATGCCTCGTTTTTTTAACCAATCGATTCTTTCCAAATTTCTTTCGAATGGGACCATGTGTATAAAACTATGAAAGAGAACAATATCATAGTTATCGAACACACTGTCATTATCTTCTAGGTTCATAACAATATCAACATGGATATCGTCAGAATGATTATTTCCAATAAATTTAAATGGGTCTAGTACTCTGTATTTGCCAACACCGTGGCCATCAGATGGGATTGCTAATATTCTTATTTTAGACATTTTTTGTAATCTTATATGTCTATTATAAAGAATTTTAAAATAAAAGTGAACTTTACTTGGCTTTATTTACGCCAGTGATTTTACCCTTAAAAACAGAATCACCAACTTTTAAAACTAAGTTTTCATTAATTGAAGTTGTTTGTTGTGCAGTAAGAATCTGATTTAATTTTTCATCCATAACTTTTCTAACTGTATTCTCAATTAATGTGGCAATCGCACTCATATCAATATTTGAGCTTGCTGTTGTGCCTGGGTTTTTTTGTTGCGGGGTTGGTTTTGATAAACCTTCTCTTTCCATTAACTTTTTAGCTCCTTTAACGAAATCCATATCTAAGGTTTCGTTTAGAGAAATCTGTGGAATTGGATTATCAATCATAGCTTTTTTAATATGATCTGGTAATTTTGATTGTTGTATTCTATCAACACTTGGTGTTGCCATTTGTCTAGTTGGTGGGGCAGATTGTTCAGAAATATCTTCTGGGGCACTTCTTAAGATGTCTTCATTAATGTGACCTCTTTCAAAATTACCACCATCAACTTTATTCATTACTTTTTTTGCTTGCACCAATTTGTGCATTAAGTCATTTTCTGATATTGCTCCGTTTCCCATAATATTATAAATATATTTGTTTGTTTGATTAAAATAAAGTTAAAAATATGAAATAAGTTTTTTTACTCTATTTACAAATCCTTCATTTAAATCATAACGATTATCTTCTGGTTCGTTTGTCGGTTTTTGTTTTTTAGGAACCTCAGGTAATTTCTTTTCTTTATCCTCTGGTTCCTGATCTTTTTGATTAGGTTTTTTAGACGGTTTTTCTGTTGGTGTTGGAATTAATGTTTCTGGATCTTTCTTCTTTGCTGAAACTCTTCTAGTAAAGTTACTTATTTTACTTTTATCTTCAGGTTTAACATCTTGACCAATATTCGCAATGGTGTCAGCAATTTTATTTAAAAGATCATCTTTTTTCTTGTTGAGATCCTTTAATTGTTGAATATATTTTGTTTCTTCTGGTTTACCTTTGTTTGCTTTGTAACCATCTAAATTTGTTTTAATGTCTTTTTCAATTGTATCTAATTCAACATCGAATTTTCTTAACTCGGCGTCTACATTTCTTGCTTGTTTTGTGATGGTTGCTGGTTTTGGTTTTTCTGGTTCTATGTTTGGTGTTTTTGATGGTTTTTTTGTGTCACCAATTCTTGGTTTAGGTGGGGTTTGAGAAAAATCTGTGCTCACATATGTAACGCTCATTGATTTATCATCTCCTCCATCATTATATTTTTCTCTAATAGTGTTAAAAGTTTCATCTTTAACAACTTGAACGTTTGACATTCTAGCCGCTAAAAATGTTCTCCAACCATAATTAGATTTTTCTTTTCCAACTTTACCTGGTGTTCCTCTTTTTGATGTTGATGGATCATCAATGTATGCTCTAACCAATAAGTTACCGGTGCTTTTGTGTGCACCAAGTGCTACTGGTTCCGCTTTTACTCTATACCCCGCTTTAACGCTTTTCTTTTTTGGCTTTCTTGGGCCACTATAATAAAAGGTAATAGGATGTCTATTTACAATAGCATCCACCAGGGGTTTATTTTTGGTTGTTTTTAATATCCCTTCGTTTTGTTCCTCAATAATTTCTTCTAATTTCATATTAAAAATCCGGATACCTTTTTGTTTCTCCGTATTTGTTTCTTGCTACCGATTCTATTCTATTATTAATATCCACAGAAGAACCTATTTGTGTATTGATTTCACCCTTTCCTTTCACATCTCCATCAGATAATGCATTTGGGTGAACACTTGAATAACGATTTTCTCCGTTATAAACATTTTTGTTTACTAGTTCTGTTCTAGTGTTTATGTCTGTTAGTGAGCCAACCTTTCCATTATTTTCTCCTTTACCTTTTTCGTCACCATCAGAAACCGCATTTGGATTTGTTGCACTATACCCTTTAACGTTACTATATATGTTTTTGGATAATAATTCAGTTCTGGTGTTTATATCTGTTTTAGAACCTATTGTTAGAGTTTCTCCTTTACCTTTTTCGTCACCATCAGATAATGCATTTGGGTTATTTGAATCGTAACGATTGTCGCTAGAATAAGCGTTTTTAACTAAATTGTTTATTCTAGTTTGAATATCTGTCGCTGACCCAATTGTATTTGTCTCTCCTTTACCCTTATCATCTCCAGTAGATAATGCATTTTCATGGGTTGTTGCATAACCGTTTTTATCGATATACGCATTTCTAGATAAATGCTCTTGTCTCTGTTTTTCTGCGATTATTTCTAATTGTGTTGGCATACTTTATAACATTAATTTTTTTATTCTTTCGATCTCTTCAAAAATACCGACAGAAGTTATTGGTGATATTGATGTTTCGTCTGAATTAGATTTTAGAAAATTTTTATATGATGGCTTTTCTTCCGCTTTTTTATGGGTAGATAAAAAAGGATTTTTTCTCATACCGTTCATTCCGGTCAAATTATTTATTTTTTGAGAAGATTGTTTTTTTGATTTAACTAACCCTCGTTGTCCATCTAAAAATTGTTTCGCCCATTTTTCCATCAACTCCCCACCGTATAACTCGTATCTTAGTTTATCTTTTTCTTTGTCAATAGTCTTTATATCGTGTATAATTCTTTTTAATTGACCATAGGTCACTTTTTTCTCTGAGCAAAGCGTTTTAGCTCGTTGAACCCCATGTGAGGATTCATCATTAACTGAAGAAAGTACCGAATTGATTTTTTCTAAAATATCATTTGGGACCTCGTAAACGTTATCTTTTAGTTGACTATTCACTTTTAAGGTGGTTTACAATTTTTTCTACTGGTATATTATTACTCTTTAATGTTTTCTTTAAAGAATCGATTTGCTTCTTAACTAGTGGATTCAATTCGCTTTCACCTTCCTCTTTTGCTATAACTTCTTTATCATCACCTTTTTTTACAAGAACACTTTCAATATAATCTTGCATAAATTTTTTTGGATTTTCAACCAATCTAACTAATTCTTTTTCTCCAGGAATATATCCCATAGCTTTTAGTCTTTCTTTGGCCTCCTCATCGCTTAGACCCAATTTTTTAGTAAAATGTGAATATGCTTCATCATATGTTGCGTCGTCGCCAAGGGTATCATCATATCCTAAAGCGGCGCTCATATCAGATTCTGCCCAATATCTTAATGAAGTATGTGTACCGTGAACGCCATGAATACCCATAGCACCAGCTCCGGTCTTAACCACCTTGTCGGTTCTTCTTTTGGCGCCTACCGTACTTTTTTTCATAGCTAAAGGAACATCACTTCTTTTGATATTACCTTGATCATCTACGATTTCTTCAATATCTTCTTCTTTTTCTACTTTTTCTGGGATTTTTTTGAAATCTGTATCTGCTGAGAATTCTTTAGCCCATTTAGCCCACTTTTTACCTTTTTTGCCACCTTTTCCAGCCTGAGCATAGAAAAATCTTTGCTGAGCTTTTGATGCAAACTTTTCTTCGATTACTTGTTTAATAAAATTATTCATCTAAACGCTTTTTTATATAAATATCAAATCCTATGAAAGATATTTATCTACATATGAATAGCCAGAATATTTTAAAGTTTTATGGTAGTAGATTGGATTCTAAATTAGATAGTTCAGAATTTTATGATTATGAGA
>JACCDW010297020.1_pt1 | contig 18627 bp, 23 predicted proteins | sample 7449781 | NCBI WGS metagenome assembly JACCDW01 (sample SAMN15323449, study PRJNA562643) | freshwater metagenome | isolation source: river surface water | place: USA:Blue River Watershed | collected 2017-08-18
CACATAAGCCAAAATTGCCTTCTTTAAAGAAATAACTCGGAAAGACCTACCATGAGTAACAATATATACGATATCATGAAAAAACTAAATGCTGTAGAAAGCATTGATAAACCAACACAAGAACCCACAAATGCTACACTGCTTGAATCTACTATGGATCAAGTGTTGAGTGAAAAATACATGGGTTTTGACAAAGTTGTTGCATCTGCTAAAAAAGGTGGAGCCAGAGATCCTGAAGCAGTTGCTGCTAGTATAGGTCGTAAAAAGTACGGTGAAGAAAAGTTTCAAAAGGCCGCTGCGGCCGGTAAAAAGCTAGGTGAAGACAAAAAGGTAGAAGCAGATGATATGGACGAAGGTAATAAATTTACTGGTAATCTAGCTAAAGCTCGCGCCAAAGGATTAAAGAAAGCTGATCTTGATGGTGATGGAGATATGGAGACAGTTAAAGAAGAGAAAAAAGAAACTAAATCTGGTACAATACATAAAGCTAAACCAGGACGTTATGGCGGTTACAATCCAGAAACTGATCCAGACAAGGATGACGATGAAAAGAAATCTGAACCAGCGGTGAAACGAGGCCGTGGCCGTCCTAAAAAAGGTGCTGATAGCGATACCGGTGAAGTTAAAAAGTGGGATACTGATACATTGCAGCGTTGGATTGTTGGTAGTAAGCCAAAAACATTACCTGGTAAAGCTAGCGTCAAGCACAAAATGAAAGATGAAAGTGTAGAGCAAGGTGTGGCAGAAGGCAGACTAGACGAACTCGGTAACACACCTGCTGGTCGAACAGCACTCAGAGCCGTTCAGAAAAGAGGAGACGATGAGATTACTGCTTGGAATAAAAAACCAGAAAGCGGTTTCTCTGCTGCCCCAGACAGTGCAAAGAAACATTTTAGTGCTAGTATTGCTGCTGGTAACAGACTACACGGATTCAGGCCTGATGCATTGAAGAAAAACACTGTGCTTGCCCGCGATGCACTGCGTAGACATCAGAAAGGCGAGCCAATTACTCCAGAAGAAGTAGAGATAATTCGTAAATGGTATCCAGGTTTCAAGATAGATGAAGGTCAGCAAGGTGTGGCGGAAGGCCGATCACCAATTCCGCCTAATTTTCCAAGATCATTGGCTAAAAAGATTTATGAGCACTATAATGGTGATGTGAATAGCACACTAATTACTATGTGGAATATTCATAATACAGTTATGGAAAATGTAGCACCAAGCAAAAAAAAAATAAATGAAAGCATGTCCTTTGAACAAGCAACTACCAAGCCTGCTAACAAACCAGTTGTAGGAACCTATAAAGGTGGTGTTTGGACAGCAGACCCACCCAAAAAGGGCGAAGTTGGAGTGCCTGTACCACAAAATATAGATGGTGGCAGTGCCACACCTAGTCCAAAACAGCAATCTCCTAAGAAAACAAACACGACAACAATGGGTAGCATAAAAGGTGGAGTTTGGACGGCTGACCCTCCAAAACCAGGACAGCCTGGTGTACCTGCACCCCAAGATATAGACGGAGGAAGTGCTACACCTAGTCCGAAAAAACCTGCACAGAAAAAGGCAGAAGTGAATACTGATGCTGACACAGGACTAGCAGAAATGTTAAATTTGGCAGGTATAAAAAATTCCATTTCAGAGACTGAAATCGTTGAGTGTGGAATGAGTCCTATAAGTGGTCAATATATGAACGACACTGAAGGACGCATGAGTATTAACACTAACATGAGTACTGATGGCAATAAAAGCGTAACGATCACAGCAGATGGAGATTCAGCAGTTGAACTTATGAAAATGTTAAAAATGGCTGGATTGCATGCAGATGGTAGTGAGGACACTGACATTGAAAAAATGTCAGAGGAAAAAGATGATAGATACGAAGCAAATACTACTCCAGAAGAAGAGGTATTACCAATACAAACACAATTAAAAGGTGGTGATGGAGAAGTAGCTGGAAAAGAAAAAAAGATGACTCCTCATGGATATCAATTTGCAGATAATCCGATAGCTATGAAAGAAAGCATGACATTAAAATTAATGAAAGAATACGAAAGTATTAAAAAAGTAAAATGAAAATAAAAGAAATTTTATTGTCAGAAAATGTTCCTAGTTTAGGTGACAGTTTTGATATTGAATTGGGAAATATTCTAATTGAAACTGGCATCATAGGATTTATGCCAGACGGTGTTATAGTTGAATCTGATTCTGCTGTGTTCAATCTTTTTAAAACAAATGGATTGTTGGACACTAAGTTCATATTTACTGAAAGTAGAATGCGTGATGTAGATATGATATTTCGACAGTTAGCGGACGGCACTCGTGGTATTACCGATGTAATGAATAATCCTGCTACGGGAGAAGAAAGATATGTTTCTTCTAGACTTCAAGACATGTTTGATGAAGTCATAATGGATTATGATTTAAATCCTGATGTTGACTACAATAAAATAATAGATGTTTTGACAGACAGAATTACCGATGAATTTACTACAACTGACGACGATAAAAATGACATTAAGCCACCAGTAGTAACAGAGGCAGAGTATAGAGGCAATAAAGTCTCTTTAGGTAAACCTACACGCGGCGATGTTAAAAAATTCAAAGTTTATGTCAAGGGACCAAAGGGTAATGTAGTCAAAGTTAATTTTGGCGATCCTAACATGCGAATTAAAAAATCAAATCCTGCTCGTAGAAAAAGTTTTAGAGCAAGACACCGTTGTGAGACTCCTGGGCCAAGATGGAAAGCTAGATATTGGTCTTGCAGGAAATGGTAAAGAAATGAAAATAAAAGAAATCATCTCTGAACAACATGTAGGCAATGCACCTCGTAGATATCAACAAGCAAGTGCAGGACTTAATAAATTCAGAGATAAACGTTTTGCTGATAGAATATACGAACTTAATAGAGTAATGATGGCGGTAGCATCTTCTGATGGAAGTTCACCATTACGCCCAGAGATAGATGCCGAATCATGGGCTGGAAGAAACAACATTGCGGTTCCATACACTGAAATTGAACAAAAAATGTTAAAGCAAGCATATGGTGCTGTTGGTTCACATTACGAAGATTTAAATGGCGGCGATTTACGTAGTCAGGAAATGAAGTCAACAAATAAAGTAAGTCCAGTTGCTAGTAAAAAGAAAAATCGTTATGGTGTATGATGGATTCATTACAAGAACTAAAAGTCTTAGCTGGAATTTCTAATAGACCTAAATGGCAAGAATATAAACCAGGACAAACGGAAAACATTAGTTATACTGGGACAGAAAAAGCGCAGTTAATGCGTAAGCATGATATCAAACCTGGAACTCAAGCCTGGTTTAAACTTTGGTTTTCACTTCCTAAACTAACTGGCGAAAAACCAATTTGAAAAAAATTCTATAATAAATAGATATTATGGAATCAATTTTAATTAAAAAGCCAAACTTACAAGAATCTTACACATTAGAACAAATAAATGAAATACTAAAGTGTGCAGATCCTATTACCGGACCAGAATACTTTTTAAGTAATTATTTTTATATACAGCATCCCGTAAAGGGAAGACTTAGATATAGTCCTTTTGAATATCAAAAAAGATTAGTAAATTCTTATCATAAGTATAGATTCAGCATTAGTCTGATGCCACGACAAACTGGCAAATCGACCACTGCTGCCGGATATCTGTTATGGTATGCTATGTTTGTACCAGATAGTACTATTCTGGTTGCAGCACACAAATATACAGGATCACAGGAAATCATGCAACGTATAAGATATGGGTATGAAAGTGTTCCAGATTTCATACGTGCAGGTGTAACCACCTATAACAAAGGTAGCATAGATTTCGATAATGGATCGCGTATTGTCAGCACAACTACAACAGATAATACAGGTCGTGGTATGGCTATATCACTATTGTACTTAGATGAGTTTGCATTCGTTAAACCACGAATGGCAAAAGAATTCTGGACATCTATCAGTCCAACTCTGGCAACTGGTGGTAAATGTATAATTACTAGTACACCGAACAGTGATGAAGATCAATTTGCTATTATTTGGAAACAAGCAAACAAATGTGTGGATGAATATGGCAATGAAACCGAGATAGGAATAAATGGTTTCAAGGCTTTCCGTAGTTACTGGCAAGAACATCCAGATCGTGATGAAAATTGGGAAAAACAACAACGGGCTCAGCTAGGCGAAGAACGTTTTCGTAGAGAAATGAACTGTGAATTTATTATCGAAGAAGAGACCTTAATAAATTCAATTACATTGCTTGAGTTAGGTGGTATAGATCCACTGACAAAACAAGGACAGATTCGTTGGTATAAAAAACCAGAAGCAAACAAAACATATATAGTAGCTTTAGACCCAAGTTTGGGCACTGGTGGCGATCCGGCAGCTATTCAAGTGCTTGAATTGCCATCAATGTATCAAGTTGCTGAATGGACTCACAATAAAACACCAATTCAACAACAAATAAAAATCTTATCTGAAATTACTAAAACTTTAGTTGAAGTAACACAAACTTCAAATACTGTTTATTACAGTGTAGAAAATAATGCAATAGGTGAAGCAGCTTTACTGGCAATATCTGAAATCGGAGAAGAAAACATCAAAGGTGTGTTTCTAAGTGAACCGAAACGTGCGGGTGCTACTCGCGCTTATAGAAAAGGATTCACAACTACTAATAAATCAAAAATCGCAGTATGTAGTAAATTGAAAAGTTTGATTGAAAATAAAAAAATGACTGTTGCTAGTAAAAACTTAATAAGTGAACTTAAAACGTTTGTTGCATCTGGTGTTACCTTTCAGGCAAAAGCAGGCGAAACAGATGATTTAGTTATGGCTTTATTATTAGCAGTGCGAATGGCAACATTTCTGAGAGAATTTGATATGAACTTAGATGAACAATTAAAAGATAAATCAGATGATCTAGTATTGCCAATGCCATTTATTATTGCTTAGATGTGATAAATAAAACTATGGACGAATTAAATTTAGTAGCAAAAGAACTCTTTAACAAGATTAGAAATAGATTTTCAAATTTGATAATCAAAGATGAAAAGCTACAAACAACTCTTGATCCTGACACTGCAAGGTTTTACTATTTCGATTTTGAAAAGGATGGTAGATCATTAGGACATGTAAATATTTCTTTGATCAACAATTCTTTAAAAGTGTACTATGATAAAAACATAGATAAATTTTTGGATCCTACCGATAAAAAAGAATGGTTTGACTATTTAAAAAGTTTACGTCTTTTTGCTAAAAGTAATTATCCTACTATTGAAACTTTCGATGTCAGAGACATTGATAAAAGCGGCTTAAACATTAAAGATTTAGTACATATTAAAAGCACTGATACCACAAAAAACAAAAATGAAGTTAGTGAATCTAAACGTTATGGCACAAGTAAAAGTAGCTATGAAAATTTAGATGATGTTCGAATAATTACCAGACATAGCAAACCTATCATTGATGATACTGATCCAGCCGCAAGAAGTAGAAATATAAGCACTTTTTATATAGAAAACGCTGAAGGTGAAAGATATAAATTACCAGAAGGTACTACCTTAAATGGTGCTAGAGTTTTTGCAAGACATGTTAAAAATGGTGGTCATCTACATGATGATTTCGGTAAACATATTACTAAAATTGTTTCAGAAATGAAATCACTAAAGACGTTTGTGCGAAACATGCGTGGTAGAACATTTGAAGACGTTGAAACTAATCAAATGATAGAATCGGCCATAAACTACTATGGTAAATTACATCGTGATTTATTTACCATGCGTAGTCAACGAGGTTACGATCAATATAAAAATTTATGGACTCCAGAGTTAGATGAAACTGATGACAGCATAGATTTAAATGAATTAAAAGAGCGTTTTGTAAAAAGAATATTCGATGATAGATTAATGAGTGCATTACCCGTAGTCAAAAAAGCTTACGAAACTGATGTTGGTGGAATAGGTAAAGAATTTGAATCCTGGGCCAATAATATGATTGAGGACATGAGTACAGACGTTAATACTATTAGTCCTACTCCCAGAGACATGGATTCAAATAGTGAATTTGATTATGATGTTGAAAGCTCAAGTCTTACTAATTTGTTGGATAAAAACAATTTTGATTACAAACTTATTGATGGTATTTTTTACTTCACAAGTAAATCAGAAGTTGAGCGAGCAAAAGACATCATTGCCTCCCATGATCCGACGGAAAAATTTCCGCCTATGAAAGTTAGAAATTACGACTATGGTTCCTATGGTAGTAGTACATTTGATAGAGAACTACCAAATGGCAAAGGCGTAATGGAACAAGATATATCAAAACTTCTTCAGTTAGCCGGTTTAGCCAAATAAATTGATTTTCGATTATGTGATGCATATAATGTGCTTCATGCCTAAGAAAATTTACATCTTCCAAGAAAAAAGATAAATAATATTGTTACAAAGAAGCATAGGGCGACTTTGTATCTAGGCACATCATCATGGTTAAACATTAAGGAAAAACATCATGGCAACAACATTAGCACAAATCAGAGCAAAACTACAAGAACAAGAAAATAGCAAAACTTCTGGTAGTTCAATGGGAGCAGACAACGGCTTATTCGCACACTGGAATATGCCAGAAAATACAATCACTCGCGTTAGATTTCTCCCAGACGCAAATCAAAAAAATCCATACTTTTGGCTAGAAAAACTAACAATTAAGCTACCTTTTATAGGTGTAAAGGGTCAAGCAGAAAGCAAGCTTGTTACTGTACAAGTTCCATGTATGGAAATGTGGAATGAATCCTGTCCAATTTTGACTGAAGTCAGAACTTGGTTCAAGGACAAGAGCATGGAAGAAATGGGTCGTAAGTACTGGAAAAAGAAGAGCTATCTGTTTCAAGGATTTGTTCGTGATAATCCCGTACAAGACGACAAGCAACCAGCGAATCCTATTCGTAGGTTCGTAATTAGCCCACAGATTTTCAATCTGGTAAAGAATGCATTGCTAGATCCAGAGTTGGAAAATATGCCAACTGATTATGAACAAGGCCTTGATTTTAATATCAAGAAAACAAGCAAGGGTGGATATGCTGATTACAGCACCAGTTCATGGGCTCGTAAAGAAAGTGCATTGTCTCAAGCAGAATTGGCAGCAATTGAGCAATATGGACTGTTTAATTTGGCAGACTTCTTGCCTAAGAAGCCAACTCCTGAAGAAGTTTCAATAATTAAAGAAATGTTCGAGGCTAGCGTTAATGGTGAACTGTACGACGCTGAACGTTGGGCATCTTACTTTAAGCCACTTGGCTTTACTTCTGGAGGTAAAGTTAGTTATGGTGGCGATGATGAAGAAACTCCTTCACCAAAGAGAACCGAAAACAATAGTTCTATATCTATGACATCAGCTACTAAACCAGCGTCTGTGAAAACACCAGTATCTACACCAGACGAAGATGATGATTCTCCGTTTGTGCCAGAGGTAAAATCACAGCCATCTGTAACAGTTAAGCCTGCACAACGTGCAGAAGATATTTTGGCTATGATTCGTAATCGCCAAAAAGCTTAATTAAAAAATAAAACAATCACACAAAGGGTATGTAACAGTACCCTTTTTTCGTATAAACTATTGTAATTAAAAGGAATATAGTATGGCTAAACCATTTGACGTAGCAAAATTTAGAAAATCAGTAACAAAATCAATTGAAGGAATTAGTGTTGGATTTAATGATCCAACTGATTGGATTAGTACGGGAAGTTATGCATTAAACTATCTTATTAGCGGCGATTTCAATCTTGGAATTCCCATGGGAAAAGTAACGGTATTCGCCGGTGAGAGTGGCAGTGGCAAAAGTTTTATATGCAGTGGTAATCTAGTGCGAAATGCACAGGAACGTGGAATCTATGTAATTTTGATCGATACAGAAAACGCACTAGATGAAACTTGGCTGAAAGCACTTGGTGTAGATACTAGTGAAGATAAGTTACTAAAGTTAAACATGGCCATGATTGATGATGTGGCCAAATTGATTAGTGAATTTGTCAAAGAATATAAAACAATGCCAGAAGATCAACGACCAAAGGTATTATTTGTACTTGACAGTATTGGTATGTTGTTGACTCCGACTGATGTTAACCAGTTTGAGAGCGGCGATCTTAAAGGTGATTTAGGCCGCAAGCCCAAAGCACTAACCGCACTTGTTCGTAACTGTGTTAATATGTTTGGTGATTTGAATATTGGATTAGTTGCTACAAATCATACATATGCAAGTCAGGACATGTTTGACCCAGATGATAAGATTTCGGGTGGCCAAGGATTTATATATGCGAGTAGTATCGTAGTTGCTATGAAGAAACTCAAGCTTAAAGAGGATGAGGATGGCAATAAGATTACAGAAGTGCGCGGTATTCGTAGTGCATGTAAAATTATGAAAACACGTTATTCCAAGCCTTTTGAAAGTGTACAAGTAAAAATTCCATATGAAACTGGATTGAATCCATATAGTGGATTAGTTGATCTGTTTGAAGGTAAGGGTTTATTGCAGAAAGATGGCAACAGCTTGAAATATGTTAATGATGATGGAGTAATCATTAAACAGTTTAGAAAAGCATGGGAACGTAACGAGGAAAATAGTTTAGATACAATTATGTCTGATATAAGTAATAAAAAAACAAAGGTATAATTGAACATGAACATTGAGACAGACGTATTAATAGAAACATATCAAACTTTAAAGCAATATATTCCATCAAAAGACAGACAAGAGGCCAGCGATACCTTAATGAGCTATCTGATTGATGCTCTATCTGATGAGCAACTTACAGAATTCAAAGCTACAGATTCATACACCAAACGTAGCTACGAAGAGTATGCTGGCGAAAGTGAAGTGGATGAGTTTGATGATTCAGACGATTACGAAAATTAATGTGGTATAGTCAAATAATACAAGACTTGGGTAAATTACCTGAGTTTATTTCATACTATGAAGATGAATTAGTTCAGGCAAAAATTGAGTGTTCTATTCGTGGCAAATTAGAACGTAATGTTGCTGATTTGCCAGGTATAACTGAACGACGATTTAATCAGCTTCAAGAAATCGAAGCAGTGCTGAATTATATGAATATTCAATTACGAAAAATCAGACGTAAACACTTTCAAAAATATTTAGAGTCATATCCACGCGCTCTAAGTAGTAGAGATGCTGAAAAATACGTTGATGGAGAAGATGAAGTAATTGACTATGAAACTCTGATTAATGAAGTTGCATTAATTAGAAATAAGTGGCTAGGTCTAATAAAAGGTTTAGAGAGTAAAAACTTTATGTTAGGACATGTGGCAAGATTAAGAACAGCGGGTATGGAGGATATTTCAATATGAAGATAGTTTTAGTCACGGGAGGATTTGATCCGCTGCACAGCGGACATATAGAATATTTTCACGCAGCAAAAAAATTAGGTGACCACCTTATTGTTGGTGTTAATTCAGATACATGGTTGACCAGAAAAAAAGGTAGACCATTTATGCCGATATGGGAAAGAACCGCAATTATTCAAGCTTTAAAGATAGTTGATGGTGTGGTATTTTTTGACGATGCCGCGGATGCTGATGGCAGCGCCAAGCATTTTATTCGTGAAACATTAGACATTTTCCCTAACGATGAGATTATTTTTGCTAACGGCGGAGATAGAACAAAGGAAAATATTCCAGAAATGGAAATTGTTAATCCTAGATTAAGCTTCGTTTTTGGTGTTGGTGGTGAAAATAAGAAAAATTCAAGTAGTTGGATATTACAAGACTGGCGAAAGCCAAAAACTGATCGTCCATGGGGCTATTATCGAATTTTACACGAACATGATAATACAACCAAAGTAAAAGAATTAACAGTCGATCCTGGTTCTTGTCTGAGTATGCAACGTCACGCTAAACGAAGTGAAATTTGGTTTGTTGCTGCTGGTAAAGCCAGTGTGTATACTCTTAATAGAAGCAGTGATTCTGAATTAAGAAATGAACTAAATCAACATGAATTTTTAACTATTAGCGCCAATGAATGGCATATGTTGTGTAATGAGGGCACTGTACCACTAAAATTAGTTGAAATTCAATACGGTGAAAACTGTATAGAAGATGATATTGTTAGACACAACAAAACATAGTATTTTTGATAAATATAGTTATCATGCGAAATTTTATAAACATACTAGATAACTTAATAGTTGAGAGCCGTGGTTTAGGAGCTAGAAAAACCGGTGAAGAATTTGTAAGTACGTCAAATCCAAATGAAAAAATTTATGTTAATTCTGTTCGTTTTTATCCTGAAAATGCAACTGAATTTCCATCTTATCAAGAAATGGTCAATGACTTAAAACAGCGAGTTAATAACATTCCCGGAGCATATGTTGATTTAATTGGCAAGTTCAAAGAAAGTGATCGTGCCTATGGCATTGCAATATTTGACAATCCAGAAGGAAGTAGATTAGCTTATGTTAAGCCATACCGATCAATAAATTTAGATCCAACTCAAAATAAATGGGACAATCAAACTGGAATTCCTGGTTTCAAGTATAATAGTAAAAGTGCAGCAAAAACACAAGCTGGTTTAACACCTCAGGATATTCTAACTCGTCAAAGTAATTTAACACCTGCTGATATTGTTTCACAGATAGCTGAGAAGTTTGGTGCTGATAGTCCTCTGACTAAAGTTGCAAAGAGTATTTCACGTGGTCAACGATTACCATTAACTATTGATGCTCCACCTGGCATTAGTTTTACTGCATTTCGTGATTATTTTTGTGAATTGTTACATCCTATAGCTCTTCAAACTGGTAATTATCGAGGCAATGCCGGACAAGCGGCCATGAAATTTTTGAATCAAGACAGCTTTTCTGGAACAAGTATAAATTTTGGCACTGATAAAACAGAAGGACTAAGTGATAGCATACTAATTTCAGATGATGGCAAAAAGATAAAGGTAAGTAGTAAAGGTGCTGGCGGCGCACAAGCTAGCGCAAAAAATTTGTTAGATGCTGTAAATGAATTACGTGGTACTAATCCACAGTTAGCTAGAAAGCATAAAGAAATTATAGGCGTCATACAAGAAATGGTAACAGCGGGTCAGGGCGGCGCACCACTAGTGCTTGGTGTTAAATATGGCATCATTGATACTGGTGACTCTGATATGATCAAAAGTTTGAAAGGTCAATCGCGTGTTACACTAGCATCGGTTAAGAATATGGCCATGAGTTCTAAATTAAAGAAATTAATTTTAGAGCGAAAAACTGATGATCCAGAAAACGTTAATCTTTATTTTCATGCATTAGCAGCAGTCGCACATAAAGTAGCGGATCACGTAAATGAAAAAACAAAATTTGGTGAAGCAGCTAGTGAAATTCTTAATAATGGTGCATTAATTCAAGTATATACTTCTGCTAGTGAAAGTGGTGACAGTTGGACTATTGAAAATTTTCGTACTGTTTGGCCCAGCGACACAGTAACAGGAGTAAAATTTAGTGCTAGTAAAACTTATTACAGTACTGGTATTAAAGGTAACTTTACATTCAAGATTCTTAAGAATAATGCTGCCGATGTTGAAGATGATACTGATGAAATCAACGAATTACCTGTACAGTCAAAGTATAAGAAGCCCGAAGACATTGAAGGTGTAACGTATGGTGTGAAGGGTATTACCGCAAAGAGTTATAAAAAAGGTAGTGATCAAAACGAACTTCAAAAAGCGCCAAGAGCACGTAGATAATTTAGAATAATGAAGCCATTAGTCATATCTACTCCACGAACAGCATCCACTATATTAACAACTAAATTATTTAATATAGCCAGAGACAATTGGGGATATGTTACTAATTTAGGAGAATATTTTAGTGTTGATCGTGTTATTGAATCAAATTACGTTTTGAAAAACAATAAAATTGTAAAGAATGTTCACGACAGAGTTTATAGAAAATGGTGGGATGACAAATATAAAATACAAGTGGAAAGATTGGAGTTAATAAAATCTTATCCAAATAATATGATAAAAGTTCATCCATTTGATTTGCCTGATGATATTGAAAAATTTATAATTCAAAATTATGATTTGATATTTTTAGAACGCAAAAATAAAATAAATCAATTTTTATCATATTTAGGATTATTCAGCGAATTAAAATTGTCTCATTATAAGACTAATGAGCCACAACCACAAATAACTTCATTCTATTATAGTAAAGAACATCTTAACGACTTTATTTACATATTGCAGTGTTATGATAAGTTTAAAAATACATATAAGAACTTTTTATCTAATCTTCATGGTAACAAGCTAGATATAGATTATTTTTTAAATAAAAGAACTTTTATTTATGAAGACGAATGGTACAATGCATCAGAAGAGCAACTTGCTGAAAAATTAAGTTTAGGTATAAGTGAAATTAAAAATTATCATAATGAGTCATTAAAAACAAAATACGCTAACAATGATTTGGAGAGTTTAATTATTAATCGTTCAGAATGGGAAAAAGATAAACACTTATTGATTAATTATTCAGATTACGATTTAAAAGATCATAAGCTAACAAATATTTAAAGTCCATAGTCATAGCAATGATCCTTTTTATATTTGTTATAGACAGTTTCATAATCTAATTTATAAATACCTAAACTAAGCAAATATCTAAAATTATTTTTGTTTAATACTGCGTGCTTTTCTTTAGTATTAAATAGATAATATTGATTTGGACTGTATTTTAATTCCGTAACGTTTTTTATAATTTCTTCACTTTCGGAAATTCGTCCAAAGTAACAATTACTGTCTGAACCAGATATCAACATATTTACTGCGCATGTTCTGGAAGTATCTATATGAAATCTATAAAAAGTATTCGGCAACATACGTAGTATCAGCGGCTCTGCATCAAACTCGTTTACGAAATATTTAATAGTTTGATCCATTTGAATTAAATTATTAGGAATTTCAATATAATCAAATGCTGATTTAACTTGCCATCGTTCGTAGTGTGTGGCGAAATCACACAATTTTTCGTTAATGGTGCATTTAATACTTAGTTCATAAAAATAATTCATATAAATAATACTTTAAAATTGTTTTTAATTGAAATTAATCATTCATCCACCAAAATAGTTTTTTTGACTGATCAATGGTATTCCAATACAAATCGGACTTTTTTGCCCACTCTCTAAATATATGAATATCTCCAGTAGTTGCACATGACGATGTGTATGGAATTTTTTCAAAATTCTTAAGTTTAGTGATATATCGCAGAGGAAATTTAAGCATGCTACAGTGATCAGGATATACGATAGAAAATTCACTGAAGTGATATTTATCGGACCAAAATTCTTTAGCTTTTAAATAATCGGAAATAGTATATGGTGTTATTGAATAATTTATGGAAACATTACTATATTTTTTTAGTTTGTTAATATTCTGCAACAACATATCCCAATTACTGCCTCGTCTAAACCATTCATAACTTTTTTCAAAACCATCAACACTTATTGAGCAGTTTATGTTCTTCCATCCCTCCCATAATTCCTGTCTGAAAGGACTTATTCCATTGGTTATATAATGCAATTCACAGTTGCTTCTATTTTCCGATTTTAATGCTTCTAAAATTTTCCAATGTTCTGGTTGTAAAAATGGTTCACCACCTGAAAATTTAATTACTGATAATGTTGGCAAAATGCTTTTAAGTTCATTTATAAACGAATCAGTAATATGAAATGCTTTTTTTACGTGAGGATTTTCGTTATTAATTTTTGCCCATGTACTACTACGATCACTACCACAATGAGCACATGCTAGTTGACATTGATTGCTTAATTTAAATTGTAAATACTTTAATTCTCTTTTATCACTTAAAAAAGATGTGGTAGTTCTTAAACTTGGTTCTTTGTTAAATTCTAGTTCTGCACAACGATTACAAAATGGCTTTGTTTTTTCATTAAATCCAGTTGATAAATCATCTCGTAATTGAAGTAAAATTTTATTGTTAAAAGAACTATTAATTCCTGAATTTATATAACTAATTCTTGCCGCGTTATCTGTCTCTAAACAACAAGCTCTAGTATAGCCATCTGTTTCTATACTAAGTCTATTTTCAATCCATCCACATTTCATTTTCTAAACATTTTAGTTGATAAATATATTTATGTCATCGGTGATTCAAAAATTCAATTGTATAGACAAAAATATTATACGACTTTGCTTAGATGAATATAATTCTTCTACTACTTATGACACTACTACAATGAACAAACTCACTCCGCGTGAATGTTTGCATTTACTTGTGCCATTAATACAAAGTTACTGTGAATATAAGATTACATATTGCACAGGTAATTTCTATAAACATTCTGAACCTTATTTGCCTCACACAGATTTCAAAACTTTTCAGAAAAATGAAATTAATGTAGTAATACCTTTAGCTTATACCGAAGCATTACCAAATTTGATCATATTTGATCAAGAATGGCATTTAGACAGCGTTACCTGGTGCATGCATTTACCCGTGCAGTATTTTACAACTAATATAGGCGTAAAAGGTTGTCCATTTGAATATCCCGTTAGAAACTTAACAAATGAAAATATTTGCGATGAACTTTACACACATTTGAATCATTATCCAAAAGAAACTCTTTATGGGTTAAGTGGCAAAGCTTATCCGTTTGATATAGGTAGTTTAATACTATTTGATAATAGACGTATACATGCTACGTCAAAATTTAAGGGAGTAAAAACAGGAATAACACTACGTTTTAAAATAAATTATGATTAAAATTATTAATTCAATTGATGTAACTCAACTCTTATCTGCGTATGATTCTTTTAAAGACAATATCAAGTGGGTTGATTATGGTAAGTGTAAACAAGCAAGCCTGCAATATAAAACAAATGAAAATCCATATATAAGTGGTTTAGGAAAAGGTGATGGCACGGATTTAGAATATGTGAATTTGAATGAGAACTACAAAAATACTTTTTTTGAAAATCTAATAATTCAATACAATTTAAAACGCACCAGATTTATGATGGTTGAACCTTGGTCATGTTATAGCATCCACGCGGATACAACACCACGAATCCATATACCAATCATTACAAATTCAGAATGTTACTTTTTATTTAAAAATGGTCATTTAGAACATTTGCCAGTGGGACAGGTATATTTGGTTGACACAACTAAAGAACATACTTTTATTAATTGTAGCAATAGACAAAGATTACATTTAATGGGATCGGTAGAATCTTAATTATGATAGTTAAATTGAAATGTGGTTTTTACTATAAAATAGTAAAGCATCATGATAAAGTGGATTACGATGAAAATTTTTTAAATCATCTACGATATGCATTAAACTTAAATGAAAAGCTTAGTAGAAATTACACTATTGAAAGCATAGATAGAATGCTTGAATACGGATATGTGTACGATAAAGATCCAGCTAATTTAGTTTTAATGATGGGTGTTGAACCGTTCGGAGACAAAATTTTTAGAGTTTTTTCACGAACATTTGTACATCCAACATATAGAACTAATTATTGGTGTTTACCGGATAATGATGAAACAGTTACATTACAAACTAAAAGAATTGCAGAATCCTGTGATTTTATTTTCGTTTCAAGACAAGCTTCAAATAGTGGTATATTAAAATATATTATTAAGAATTCTTCACTATTTAATGACTGGTCAGTGTATCGTGAAAAAATTGAACTCAAATACAAAAATAATTGGCAATGGATAATGTACAAATCGTTTCAAGAGAATACACTAAACATTATTAATCAACTAAAATTTGTTGAAAATTAAGATTTATTATCTTATCAGAGTCGTAAATTTAGTATGAAACACTAAATATCTCATATAAGAGAATAAAATAAAATGTCAATGACGAAACAATTAACAATTACTTGGACTGATGTCCCTGCAACGGGCTTATCAGTGATTGACTATACTTCAAACAATATTTTTAATTTGGTAAAAAATAAACGTGAAGCAATGTTATTGGAAGGTAAAACTGATGCTATACAATATAATCCACTTGTCAATCAAGCCGCAACAACTGGTTTATATTTAAATAAATACACTTACTATACTACCATACGTTTATGGAGTAATCAAGAAGCTATTGAGGAATATATAAGTTTTTTAAATCAAAGTATGCAAGAGTTATCTATAAATTATCCATATGAATTTGAAATAACAGATATAGACCCAGATTTGAATTACCACAATTAAATTATTTCATTAAAAACAGAGATAAATAATCATATTATTAGGTAATTACTAAATACTTATATGAAAAACTACATGAATCATTTTTCACCATCAGCCTTCACATGGTCTATACCATGCGAACAGATGCCGGCGCCCACATATTTTATTAGTTTACGTGGCGATCAGAATAAAGGAAAAATAATTCGGGGGTAGATGAAACAGTAATATTGTAAAGTTCTTTAAACCAAACCCCCGAAACCTAAAAAGTCTCGGGGGTTTTTACTTGGTGCTAACAGGAAACGAGGTCCTTGTAGAGCACATTAAATAAACTACTAAACGGGCGGACTGCTGGATGAAAGTGTGGCGATAACACACAAGTATAAATAGCAGATCAGAGTATAGCTCTGATATATCCAGCTAGTCTGGATATTCCAAAACACATCATAAATACGTGTGTTTTGGAATAAAAGTATTTGACAAATATCTTGTCACAATTTAAACTCAACAAAATTAAAGAGGAAAAAATGCAAAAACCAACATCAAGTTATAAAATGAGTAAGCCACTAAAGATGCGTCTAGCATCTATGCGTTATTCACGTGAAGTTTATCCACACTGGAAACGTGCTATGATAGACGCTGAACTGTGTGCAGAACAAGCACGTAAAACAGCAGGCAAGCGTGAAAAGTCTTCAGACTCTGATGTAGATTAACTATTTGGGTGAAGTCATAAAATGAAGTTAGTTGAACAATCTCGCACGTTGCTAGTAGACAATCAAGACTATCGTGCCTATGCGGAACTAACTTCACTAATGGACAATCACGATAATAAGATTTATAATTTAAAGTTTAAAACAGTAGAAATTGTAAAGTCTGAACCTATGCGGGAAGAACTGAAGTTTGAAATGTTTCTATCCGCCCAAGATTTAGCTAGACTAAAAGGTATTCTTAGGTCTTTAGATTAGTGGTAAAATCGTCGCTGTGACATAGTGAAGATCGTTGGTTCAACTCCAACAAGACCTACCAAAATATTAGAAGGTTGCCGGAGAGGCCTATCGGCGCATCTTGGAAAGATGATGGTTCATGTATAATGGACACGTGGGTTCGACTCCCACACCTTCTGCCAGGAAGATCAAATAATCTGGGATTATCACTGCCTCGAAAACAGATGGTCCAGTAATGTGGATACGGTTCGATTCCGTGATCTTCCGCCAAACAAATTTAAAAATAGGACAAGCACATGGCAGGTAGCATAAACGTCTATAATAAAGATGTAATGGAACATATACGGGTTATTAATCCAAATACAGTATTAGACATAGGTCCAGGCTCAGGTAAGTATAGAGATATTCTTCAAACTGTAAGTCCTAATGCGCAATGTGATGCAGTCGAGGCAACTGAACGATATATAGAAAAGTTTAATCTAAATCAACGATATCGGAAAGTTTATAATAAAGATATAGTTGATTTTATTAAGCAAAATTCTATTGATAATTATGATTTATGCATCTTAGGTGATGTACTAGAACATCTATTTTTAAGTCAAGTAATTGATGTGCTAGATACATTAGCATACAAGTGTAAGTTTTTGATGTTAATGTGGCCTAGTAATTATCCACAAGACACTGATGTAGATAGCAATTATCAGCTACATAAGTCTAATTTCTTTCTCACTGATTTGAATAGATTTAACATACAGATATATAAAAAAACTTTCATTCAGTACTATAATAGATTACCTATTGAAGTTCATTATGCACTTATTGCAGGACATTTTGTACCACACGATCAATCACTGCGGACTATAGGTATAGACAGTAATGGTTACTTTAGTGAAGTAATTCACGATGTTTGATTGATCAATGAATATTATTTAATTCGATGATCTTCCGCCAAACGAAATAATGCCCTGGTGATGAAAATGGTAAACATGCTGGTTTGAGAGATCAGATTCTGCAGGTTCGAATCCTGTCTAGGGCACCAAAATTTGACAATAAATGGGTTTGGATATACAATATATGTATTGATTGATTTAAGGAGTCGGACATGTACACCGTCGTTAAGCAAAAAGTTAACAGTACTGATCTGCGTACCCGTCTGGGTCTTGAACCCGATCTGATTCAGGCCCGCATTATGAAGGGTAACATTCTGATGTGGGTCGGTGAAGTTGTGATTGAGAATGAAAGGCGACTGGACCGTATTGTCAAAAAAGAACTCGCAAAATTGGTTTGACAATAAATCGGATTGGTCATATAATGTCTACATAGACAGTTAGATAACGGAGTAACAACATGGCCCGTAAGACTAAGGAACAAATGGCTGAGGCTCATGCCAAGTGGCAAGCTGAACGTGTTGAGCAAGAACGTGCTGAGTACTTCCCGCTCTTGATGAAAACTCTTGAAGACGCAACTACTGCTG
>JACCDW010802562.1_pt1 | contig 18624 bp, 23 predicted proteins | sample 7449781 | NCBI WGS metagenome assembly JACCDW01 (sample SAMN15323449, study PRJNA562643) | freshwater metagenome | isolation source: river surface water | place: USA:Blue River Watershed | collected 2017-08-18
CTTTAGTATATAGCAATGGATTAGTTATGAACTTGGATGCCACTATTTCATCTTCATATGATGTAGGTATTGGTGGCACTATTTGGTATGATCTTTCTGGCAATAATAACAATGGATATTTGAACAATGGTACAGCTTGGAACTCTGCAGGATACTTTGTTCTTGACAATTCTGATGACAATATAGAAATTTTAGATGCAAATACTTTAGACTTCTCTGGTGACTTTACAGTTGAATGTTTCTACAAGGCCTATGCAAGTGATTTACATATGATTATTGGAAAGAGAAATCCTTTTGTAGGTGGAGTTGGAGTTTGGGCTTTTGCATCATTTTTTGGATTGTTTGGAGTAAAAACTGCTTTTTGGAGCCCAGTAGGTGGTGGTGGAGCAAGTTTAGATTCTGGCACCACTTATGTTGTTGAAAATGTTTGGTATCATTTTGTCATCACTAGAATATCAAATGTAAAATATCTTTATATTAATGGAGTCTTAATTAATTCTGGTGCTGATAGCTATGATTACACAAACCCTTATTCAGTTTATATAGGCAGATGGGATGGAAACGTTATTTCTAATCCTGGATATGTAATAGCTGCAAGAATGTATCAAAATGTTGGTCTTACATCAGACCAAGTAAGACAAAATTTCCATAATCTTGTTAGTAAATTAATTTAGTTCCAAAATATTTTTGATGAATTATTTAGACAATCATTCAACTTAATCAAATTTTCATTTTTGCTTCGTATAATATAATACTTGTGAAAGGAAAAACAAAAAAATGAACAAGTATTTATTGTCTTTAGCAGCTTTAGCTGTTGTTGGTTCTCTAGTATGGGCACAGCAAGAAGCTCCTCGTCCAGGTCAAGGGCCTAAGTTTGAAACTCCTCAAGGTGCAAGAGGTGGTGGAAATGGTGGTGGTGGATCTATTGCAGTGTCAGACAAATATGTTTTTGTATTGCGTGGTGATGTTGTCTACAAATTCAATGTAGACTCTATGGTCAAGCTTTCAGAAACAAAATTGCCAGCAGTTGTTAGAGGAAATCGAACACCTGAAGAAAACTAAAAAAGAGGGGAGAAATCCCCTCTTTTTTAATTATTTAACATTTACTTAATAATTAATCATTTTATTTCCCGAATAATAATATTGAATTTTTTCAAAGGAAAATAAAATGAAAAAAGCTTTTACCCTAATTGAATTACTCGTCGTTATTGCCATTATTGCTATTTTGGCTGCAATTCTTTTTCCAGTTTTTGGACAAGCCCGTGACAAAGCTAGGTCAGCTAGTTGTTTGTCAAATGAAAAGCAAATTGGTCTTGGTCTTATGATGTACACCCAAGACTATGATGAAACATATCCAACAGCTTATCAATATAAGAACAATACAGCTACAACAAATGGTGGTTCAGCTGGTGGATATATTCACTATTCTGCAATGATACAGCCATATATCAAGAGTGATAAGGTTTGGGTTTGTCCTTCAGACAAGAACAATGGTCTTGCTCCTGACAATCCTCCTTGTTTACCATGGACAGATATGGCTACTTTAGGATGTGAAGCACAAGTGCCAAGATTATCTTATATTCCAAACTCTGCTGTCCTTCCTAGAAAAAGGGGACCACAAGACGCTCCTAGTGTAGTATCTGTAGCTGCTATTGATGCTCCTGCTGATGTAATCGCAATTGCTGAAGCAACAAATCACCTTAATTGTATTTTCTTGGGTAGTACTGGACAACTTAATACTGAAAGAAGAAATAAGAGTCATAGACCAACCAATGCAATGATGAGAACTATTTCAGGTGGGCAATGGGCTGGTCAAAGTGTAGCTGATGCTACAGGACCTGTTTATGCTATCACTAAACAAGCAGCTGAAGGTGCTGAAGGTTGGGGAGGTCCATCTGATTCAAGTTCCACTAATGGTACAGGTGGTTGTAGATCCATTGCTGCTGATGGTGGTCTTCATATTAGATTTATGGAGCCTGGTCGTCATACTGGTGGTTCAAATTATGTTTTTGCAGACGGACATGCAAAGTTCAACAGATTTGAAACTACAATCAATCCTAACAATTTCTTATGGGGTAAAAGCTATTATCCAACTGGTCAAAGTATATTAGACCAATTCGGTAATCCTGTAAGATGAAAAGAGGGGAGAAATCCCCTCTTTTTTTATTTCTTTGTTACTTGTATACTTCTTTGTGGAATGATAGGTTTTTTTACTATTTTTTGAGGAAAAATTCTTTGTCTTAGTTTTTTTACTCTATTGACCCAACCTTTTTTGAATTGCTCTTGTTCATCATTTTCATATCTTGCAATTTGTTTATTAAGTATTCTTTCAGTAAGTTTTTTGTCACCATTTCTGCAAGCATTCCATATAGCTTGTTTAGTTTTTGGTCCCATAAAACCAGTAACTTCAACACCTAATAATTTCTGAACAAATCTTACTGAGTCTTGTGGTCCATCAGTTAGAGCATAAGAAAACATTGCATGAGCTACATTCAGGGGCAACTCATCACCTTTTATAATGTCCCAATAACTAATCTTATAAATTTGTTGGGCTTCTTGTTTTGTAATATTGTAAACATCTTTTCTTGGAAGCCCTTGTTTTTCTCTAAATTTATCAAATTCTCTTTGTGTAACACCTAAGTTTGTTCTACCGCCTCTATCTGATTTAAGATCAGATTTTCCACCTTCCAATTTCATCATAATATCCATAGATTTCCCTAAATCACCTTTTTTGATGTCAGTGGCAGGAAGTTTATTTATAACTGGCTGATTTGTAGGTTTTTGAGACTGAATTTCAGGTTTAGCAGGGACAGGTTTAGGTTCTACAGGCTTTGCAGCAGGTTTAGCTGTTTGATTCTTTTTTAAGAGAGATGCATTATATTTATCTACATCTTGATCATATTCAATAGTATTAGCAAACCAATCTTTTATATCTGGTTCTGCTGCGGTTTTTATAAAGCTATCTATTGTGTCAGCTTCTTTATAGCATTCCATTTCTTCAAGGATATATGAAGCTACTAAGATTGACCTAAATAATTTTTGCATATAATCTTTTTCGCATGCAAAAAAGAACCCTCCTTTATGGAGGGTTTAGATTTATGAAAGGAAATGAACATAATCAACTACTTTTTGTAGTTTTGCTAGAGGTGTAAGATCTTGTTTCGATAGCTGCAGATCTTGAATAATTCTAGACAAATTATATTTTACATTTTTTGGATTAATGTCTGTGGGATGAACATAACATGGACCAAGCAAAGATTTTGTAGAAACATATGTCTTTTTACAATGTGGAGTAGTTTTAGGCATTTTATTGAAGAAGAAGTTTTTTCTTGCATAGTCTACATCTATATCAAGATTACATGCTTTTGAAAAATTGAAAAAATCAATGTCTGTAAAAACAATATTTTCATTCATACAAACAAAAGTGAAATACCAAAGAATGTGGTTGCTATTTGTCTTCATTTATTTACCTCGTTTGTATTATACCTTTTATAAATAATGTATGCAAAAAACATCTTGTATTATAGACCAACCATTTTCAGCTAATAAAATGTATGTGCCAATAGCTAGAGGCAAAATGGTAAAGAGTAAAAAGTATAATACATGGATTGAAAAAAATCTACCATATATAAAAGAAAATCTATCACCAGCAAAAAACTTTCCTGTAGTGATAGATATATTGGTGATGGCTAATAATCAATGGAAAATGAAAAATGATCCTGATAATTTATTAAAGCCTATAGTTGATTTATTAGTAAGAGCAGAGATAATACCTGATGACACAGCTAGGTGTGTAGAAACTGTTCATGTTAGATATTTGATGGGTTATAATGAGCCAATAGCTAGAATATCTTATGAAGAAATAGAGCCTTAATTTCTCAACATTCTTTCAATAGCCCAATCTTTTTTTGTCTTAGGTTGATAATAGTTCTTTTTAGAAAAATCAGCCATCATATGCATTGCTGCAGTACACACTCTTGTTTGATTTTCATATTTTTGAGCCAATTGTTTTTCGTCTACTTTGGGTTCTGGCTTTATTGCATATCCGATACTACCACTAACAGCCATAATCATAAAATAAAAGAATATTTTTTCAAAGTTAATTTTCATTTTGTGCCTCAAATAAAAAAGCCCTATCCTGTTAAGAATAGGGCTTCAATGCGCTATTAATATAATACAAAACAAATCAGATTAGTTCCTTATGGAATTGTTAAATTATTCTTAAATTCTTTTCCTGTAAGTTCAGTATATCTATTAATTGATCTTTCATAATAATCAGGATCTAATTCACAACCTTTGAATTTTCTAAATGTATTTTCAGCAGCAATCATCACTGAAGCTGAACCTGCAAAAATATCTAAAACTGTTTCACCTGGATGTGTATATGCTCTGATTAATCTTTCAAGAATAAATAATGGTTTTTGTGTTGGATGCCATTCACAATATTCTTTAGATGTTGTGTGATTATTCTTTTCCCATACACTAGTGGGAATGGTGCCTTTTTCAAAATCTTCACCTGTTCTAATATTTACTTTTTGTTTTCTTTCAATTCTTACATCATCAGCATTAAATAAGAATTGTTTATCTTTTGAATAGCACCAGATATATTCATGTTTTCTAGCAAAATTAGTTTTTGATCTTCCACCCCAGTTATAGGACCAGATTATTTCATTTTGAGAATGCATATTTGGGATTTTAGAAAGTGTATCAATTTTCATTTTCAAAAAATTGTCATATTTTAGAGTTCCAAAAACACACATCATTCTATTGGGTTTTAGCACTCTAGCACATTCTCTAGCCCATTTATCGCACCATTCTAAATATTCTTGATCTGATTTCCATTGAGAATCCCATCCTTTTCCAGCGTCATATCCTAAGAAATAAGGGGGATCAGTGAGAATCATATCTACACTTTCATCGGGTAGTTGTTGAAGATATTGAAAGCAATCAATATTTTTATATTCATGCATAGTTAGATTATACCTATACAAAAAGAAAAAAGACTCATTTTTTATTTTTTGAGTCTTGACATTTAGAGAAACTTTGCAATTAGCACCATCATAAGTATTGATGTTATGAAATATGTCCAGAATAAAATCTGTAATTTTTTACGTTCGTTCATCACTCAACCTCCATCTAGTAATAAAACAAACACTTTATTATTCTTCTAATTTGTGTAGACATCCTAAAAGGATTGTAAAAAAATACTAGAGAATACAAAATATAGATTAATTTCTGAGGACAATATGGAAAATCAAAGAATTCAAAAGCTTGTAAAGTTAGCTTATATTGCAGACATTCATGGCGATTATAAAATTGCTGATAAAATTTTTAATAAAATTGCTGCTACACCACCACCTAAGCCAATTCAAAAAATGAGAAGAATGGAAGATTTAATGAAATTCTTGAGCAACTTAGGATTAAATATAAATTCACTTGAATCAAGAATCGAAAATCTTAAAACACTCAAAGCCAGATATGATGATCCTGCATTATCCTTTGCAAAAGGCTACACTACACAAGACTTACAACAGTTTTATGATTTATATAATAAAAAAGTTCAGGAATTGCCAGCACTTAAGAAAGAATTAGCTATTGAAACAGCAAAAGATCCCTCAAGTGGAGAAACATTATTTGCTCAAACTAAAGTTGATAATGCAGAACGAATCATTAAAATGCATGAACCTTTTTTTGGTGGTTTAACTGAAGTACCAGTTCCTTATGGTGAAATTGAAAAAAAATTAGCTGAAATTCAAAAAGAATTAGCAAAATTTAAGCCTGAGGATTTAGCAGAATTGCCAAGCAATGATCCACAGAGAGTACTCATTGAAAGACTTCAAAGACAATTTACTAAAATTCGCGGTGAGGCTGAAATTAGAAACAGAGATACATTAGAGCCATGGACTACAAAGGGCACAAGTGAGTCTACAAAAGTAAAAGATATTCCTGGATTATTTAAAAGAAGAACAACCATAACTGAAACGACTAAAGGTGAAAAATCATCTATTGATTTTTTTGCTTCATTAAGAAATGTAGGAAAAGCAGTATTCAGACCACTATTTACTAGACAACTTGATAAATTTTTATTACAAAGAGAGTTGCGCACAGGATTTGGTGGACATAAAGGTGTAGAACAAATAATCAAGAACTCTGGAAATGCAATTGATATCATTCAGCCATTGAGTCAAAAATTGCCAGATTTAATTAAGCTTTATGATTATAAATTTTTCCAAGCATATCAAAAAGCTGTAGAAGAACTTACTCAAGCTAGAAATGTGCAGATAAGTAATGCTCGTAAGACTAAAAATAGTCCTGTGCCTGTTACTGTTCCACCAAAGTTTGATCCTATAAAAAACCCAAAAGATTTCGAAGCAGCTGCAAAAATGGCTGCTCAAGAAGTGAGAGAAAATACTCCAGAAGGAACCCTTATTGGTGTTTTATTTGACACTATCGAATCAGTGTTAGATACAGAAGTAAAAAAAGCTCAGAATTATTATTCTTCATTAGACCCACCTATAACTAATCCATCTGCAGATCAACTTCTTGTGCAAATCTCAAAAAATAATCCTGGTTTTATCAAAAGCATTGGACTTGATAATTCTTCGATGCAATCACTTATTGAAAAAAGAAATAGTCTTACACTTGAAGATTTTATAGAATTAAAAGCTGGAAAAGTTTCTGGAATTAGTAGTGAATATTGGATAGTTGCTAAATGGCTCTTAGGTGCTGGTGCTGTTGTAGGACTACCAATATTATTTATTAATTCACAAGCAAAAAAAGCTAAAGAATCAATTGAAAAAGGCAAAGCAGCAGCAGGAAAAGCTATAGAAGATGTAAGTGGGCAAACTGCGGCAAAACAAGAAGAAGCAAGAATAAATGCAATTACGCCTTCTACTGAATCAATTGAAAAAAGAATGGAAGAGTTGAGAAAGAGAAGAAGAAGATAATTAATATCTTCTTCTTCTGGGATATTCGTCAGCTATATCTACTGATCTTGTGATTCTGTCTTGTTCTTGAATAAAATAACCAGATCTCATAGGTACTATTCTAATATTTAAGTTTTGTCTTAAATCAGAAGCATGACTTAATGAAGCTTCTCTGCATTCATCTACAGCAGAGAAGCTCATTTTTTGTCCATTATAATAGAAATAAGCTGGTTTTGTTTGAAGACCATATTTTCTATTTTCTTTGAGTCTATTTTCCACTTCAAGCATATATACAAAAGCAATTTCTTGATCGGGGAAATTTTCTTTTGCCATATCAACAGCTTCTTCTACTGTTCCTGATGAAAAATTAGTTCTTTGCCCATCTTGATAAACATAATATGGACCTGGATCTTCAGCAAATATAATAATATTCGGAGCATCTTTTATAAACTTGAATATTTTGGGATAGTCTTGTGTTTGTGCTACCTTGACAAAAATTTTATGTAATTCATTAGCTTCTTTTTGCATGCCGTAATCTTCAAGTGCTGTGATTACCTTATTAAGATCATCCATGCTTTTCTTTTTTCTTTTTTTAGATTTTTTCTTGAATTTAGACCATGCAATAGCCCAAGCTATTGATTCTTTTTGTTTATCACTTTTTTCTGGATAAAAATTAGGATCTGCAATCAAGGCATCGTGAATTTCATCTACTTTTTTAGGCATTTTTCTTTTCCTTGAGAACATCTTGAGCCAACTTAATAATTTGTTCTAAATTTTCTTTCGGCATTTGTTTTAATATTGCCTTGAATTGATCTTCTGTGAAATCATCAATCAACATTTTAGTGAGAGGATTTTTATTAAGATTAACTTCTGGAATACCAAATTTCTTTTTCAAAATTTGTGAAAATATAGACATTTGTTTGAACATTATTTTTCTCCATTCAATATTGATATAACTTTATCAATGTGTTTCTCTTCTAAACCTTTTGTTTTTTCGGGTCTTATATGATTAGGATCATCTACAGTTTCATCAATAACGCTGTCATCTAATATAACATAAGAATCTGGTTTGTATTTTTCCAAACATTTCTTAATTTTATCTAATCTGTCTTTGTGTTCTTTACCGCCCAGGCCAGTAAAATCAATAATGTTTCCTTTAAATCCTTTTTTCTTGAAGAATTCAGATAACTTATTTTTAGTAAAATGTCTTCTCCAATATGAAATAATAATAAAATCAGCATTGCAATCATCAACAATTTTATTAAGCATTTTCACTTTACTATCAAAAATAAATTTGTCGAAATTATCAATTACTTCTTGAATAGTTCTGTCATCATGATTTGGATAGTCATTCAATACTCCGTCAAAATCTAGGAATACTATTTTGTTTGATTTCTTTTTTGCAATCTTATACCACATCATCAAATACCACTTTTAATGCTTTTTTGATATTATTTTTACCATTCCAAAGTACTTCAGGTAAATCATTTACAGGAAACCAATCAAGATGATCTACATCACTTCCTGCTACTGGCTTTTTATCTTTTTTATAATGATATGCATATATGTTGCAAAGTTTAGTATCACTTTTGTCTTTTGAAAGTTTCTCTATGAGATGAAGTTTTTTAGTTTTCAAAGACAATGATGTTTCTTCTTCAATTTCTCTAACTGCTGCTTCTTCTGGAGATTCATTAACTTCTACATGACCACCAGGGATAGCCCATTGTCCTGATTGTTTTTTCTCTAGCAAAACAAAAATATCATCATCTTTCTTTTTAAAGATGATTACACATGCCACTAGTTTTCTTTGCTCTTTAAGATTTTCATAATCTTTGGCCATTTTGTACCACATATACTTTTATTCTAAAAGTTATTGCTTATTTCTTACTTTATGTTAGAATGGTATAGGAAAGGGTTAAGATATGTATCAACCATCTGCTAGAAGTTGGAAAGAATTGTTTGTTCATGAAAGCAATTGGATAGACCCTCAACCTGGTTACAATGGATCTATTCCAGGCTGTCCTATGTTCGAAAATCACATGAATGCATTGAATTTTGCTGTAAGTGATGGATGGGAACTAACATCTTCAACTCCATTGGATATTCACAGGTTATTGACTAGAGGAATACCATTTTTTGAAGATAAAGGGAATTCAGGTAAATATAGAGCTGTTGATGTATGGATAGGGCATGGTTTATGTCCAAACCATTTGTTAATACCTAGTCTTATGGAACAATGGCACTACATTACCAAAAACATGATGGATAGTTTTTTTAACAAATGTGGAACTCAAGAAGAGGCTAGAAATATAGCTTGGATTTCACATCATATGTTCGAAGTGGTGCATCCATTTATTGATGGAAATGGAAGAACTGGAAGATTGATTTTAGCTAAAGTTTTACATGACTTAGGACATGAACCATTGATTGTCAAATTTGATGATCGATTTGAATACTATGAAGCAATTCAAAATTTCAGAGACAATTATTGGTCTGGAAATCAATTCCTTGTTGATGACTTTACAATATAAAAACAGGCAGAATTAGATAATTCTAATTCTGCCTGTTGAGTCTGGTGTAACTTCTTTAGATAGTGATGGACCAGAACCTGTTAGATTTTCTACTTTTTCTAATAATTTTTTAGGCTCACCTATTTCTGATTTGACAGATTCTGGTACTCTGCCCAAAACTTCCTTTTTGATATCGTTAAAAATTACACCAGATTTTTCTTCAACTTTTTGAATTAATTTTTCAATAGCAGATTTTTCTTTATTATCAAGGTTATTCTTTTCCAGAATATCTTCTAATTCAGTGGCAACCTTATAGATTTGTTCAGCATGCTTGACATCAATATCTTTTAAGTAAGTGTAGAGTTTGTAACATTTAAGCAACACATCTTTACTTTGAAGATAAGCTTTACCACTGTCACTTATGTTTGCATACCATAAATCTTCAGCACCTTTTGTGACCATATTTCCTATGCCACCAACAAGCCCTGAAGGAATAATTCCTGCTAATCCGCCAAATAAACCACCAACTGTTCCACCAGCTATTGCACCTTGAACAAATTCTCTTAGGTAAGAAGGAATACTATCTTTTAAATCCCCTCTAACTGCCACTTTATTCATTTTATTGTTGTAGACTACTCTATAATTTGAAACTGAAGATTTTACTTCTCTTTTAGCTTTGTCTAAAATTTCAGAACCTTTATTAATTTCAGTTTGTAATTCTTTTATCTTAAAATGAACCTTGGAATTGTTAGGGGTAAGTTCTTGAATGACATCTAATGCTTCAAAAATATCTTTTTTATTGGCTGCATATAGTTTGTAAGGACCTTCTGAATCTTCAAAGAAATCGAAAATTTCATCTACTCCTAAGGATGTAAGCCAACCTACACCAAAGCCCTTAATACCTTTCATGAAAGTTTTTTTACCAGAGGGCATCTTGAATGGACCTTTAGTTTTTAAACTTTCTTGCAATGCTTTATCTGCCAATTCATCTTTGAGTTGTTGGCCAGGACCAGTAGAATCATCTTTAGTAAATTTATCTAAAATTGCCTGAGCTGGTTCATCCAAAAATCTTTCTTTAGCTTTTTTTGTTAATTTTTCAAATTCTTTTTGTAATTTTTCAGCTTGAGTGAAAAGACCTTTATCTTCAAGCTGATTGATAATAGAATTTAATTTATTTAGTATATCTTGAGTATCCATGTTACTTTGGTGCCTTTGTCAAAGATGCGATCATTTGATCATATGCATAATTTGCATCATTTACTATGTAAATAATTGCTGTTCTTAAATCATAAAATGCTTGCAGATTTTGTGGTAGAGTTGGATTTTTCATGAAATCTGGGGCATATAATTTTCTAGTCTTATATTGTCCATTTTTGTCTTTTTGTTCAGAAATAGCTATGCCAGTTTTGAATACAGGTAGATCTAATACATCTTTTTGTTTAAGATTAAGGGTGAGTTTTCTTTCTTTAGCTGCTTTATCAAAAAATTTCAACAATTCTGGATACAACAAAACACGTATGACATATCTTACTTCACTATTGTCAATTTGCTGATCTGTGTAATCCCAAATTAAATTTTTGAAATTATCAAACAAATTACTTTTATATTTCTCAAACAAATTTGCACTTCTACTGGGGCCATACATTTGAGAAGTAAAATCACTTTCGTATTTTTCTTTTTCTTTTTCACCTGAAAGTTCTTTGTACTTATCATAAGCATACATACTACCTTGGTAACCAGTTGATAAAGCAATCAAAGCTGAAGTAAGTGGTGCCAGTGGTGGAAAGAAAGCCGTAAAAAAGGAAATCATGTCTGCTAAAAAAATTAAGAATTTTGCTCTAGATTCAGCGTCATCCCAGATTTCGTTAATATCACCAGCACTTATTTTTAAAAAATATCTTTTTGCTTCAGGATAAAGTATTAATGCATTCAATAATACAAAAGCAATAGGAACTGTTTTTCCTATTGTCTTTAATACACTAATTTTTTTTCCTAATTCTTCAGTGACATTTTCTGCTATTTTAGCTTCAGCAGGATTTTTTATTGCATAAGCTTTCATTTTATCAAGAAAACTTTTTGCAGAACTACCAATATTTGGCATATTGGGCATCAATGCATTGATTTCATTTAGTCTTGGTATTTGATTATTGATGGTCTTTTGAATTAGTTGTTTTATTTCAGGTTGTATTTTAGAACTTTTTAATAAAGTGCTAAAATATTTAATTTGAGCTGGATTTACTGCACCTTTTCTTGCTATATTTGTTAATTTTTCTAAAGCATGCATTTCAAGAGCTTGCTTGCTTAAATTATTCAATTCTGTTATTGAAAAAACTATACTTAGTGGTCCAAATATTGGTTCAACCTTTTCAATAACTGGCTGCATTTTTGCTAAATTTTGTTCAATTACGTCAGGTTTTTTTGTGTGTAAATCTATATTTGTATTTTTTTTAGGTACAGACTTATTTTTTTCTACTACTTTATGTGGGTCTGTTTCAACTTCAGGCTGCCCTGGAAATTGACTTAGCCTTATTGTATCTAGATTATCAGCTACTCTATAAAGACCCAGTCTGTCATATTGTTCAGCTAGTAATAAATGCCTGTTATCCATATTATTAGTTTTTACAATATGAAAGTAAGTTAACCTTTTTTTAGAATAATTGAATATGAATCAAGATTTAGCATATCAATTATTTTTTCCTGAAATAGATTGTAATGGTAAAATTTACAGGAAATATTCACTTATTAGAGCTTTTATTGCTGAAGGTGGTGAATATATAGAAACTTGGACAGCAGATGGTTTAGAGACCACAAATTATGCTAAAAAAGGGGACTTTATAGTTCAAAACTTACAGACAGAATGTCTTGAATCATATATTATAGACAATAATACTTTTTTTGAAAGATATGGCTTATTCTATTACTCGGAAAATTATGCCATTTGCTATCCAAAAGGTAAAGTAAAGGCTACTGTATATCATGGAGAAGACACCGAATTTGTAGCTAAATGGGGCAGATTAATGACACTAAAAACAGGTGATTATATTGTTGCACCATATCCCCATTTGAATGAAGTGTATAGGATAGCTAGAAAAGAATTTTTAGAAACTTACGAAGAAGATATCACATAATTAAGAAGCTTTGTAAAATATAGATATGAGTTGCAAAGTTCTGATTTTTGAGCCTAAAAAAAATAAAAAACTATCTACTACTATTCTATGGAAAGCTCAAATGTTTCCACCTACAGGGTATCAATCTGTAGGTGTCACTTTACTCAATGACAATATTGAAGTAAACAACAGAAGAACATTGCCAGAATGGGAAAATCTACTTACAGAAAATGGCTTTAAATATGAAGTCAATTATGAACATGAATATTGTAAGGAATATATAATTTTTGATACTGGCTGTGTATCTTTTTCATTCCAAATATTTGCTTGTGATGTTGATGTCGCTAATTATAACTTTGAATTAGCTGAAGAAAATATTCTTCCCCTCCTTTATATACTTGATCTTAAGAAAGAAGGTTCTGTATTTCCAGCTGCCTTGCTTAGAAAAATCAATGAAGCTAAAACACAATTAGATGATAAATACGAGCATAACAAGATATTCACAAGATTTTTTCGAAATCTAGAATCTCTTATTGATCATTGTCAACAATATGAAGTTGATATTGAATATTCGATTATTGAGAAATAGCATAAGCCCAGTTTTGTTTGTATAATATTTCAGAGGATTTTATGAAAATACTTTATATCACTAAAAACACAAGAAATGAACAATTTCCTTGGTTGATTGATTATCAAGATGACAGCTTGTTGATTGGACTTAAGGAACACTTTGGTGCCGATGTTGTAGATATTAACAGAAAGCATAATATTTACACTGATTATTCAGACGAAGATGTCCGGACTGAGTATGGTAGAGGATTTACCTATACAAGAGTCATTGAAGATGGCGATGTTGATAGAGAAGACATCCATAAGAAAATTAGAAATCATTATTTTGATTTAGTGGTGTATGGAAATGTTTGGAGAAATCTTGAATATCATGATCTAGTTCTTCAAAGTTATGAGCATGGCGAAATTGCTTATATTGATGGTGAAGATAACACAAAAATGCATCCTGTTATCAAAGAAAAGGGAATGTATTTCAAGCGTGAATTAGTATTTGAAAACAATCCAGAGTTTCAAGAGCATTTGTGGAAAGTATGTCCAATTAGTTTTGCTTTCCCCACAAGTAAAGTAAATCATGATAATAAGAAGGAACAGAAATTAGCATACATTGATCCAAGAAACAAATCAACGTATGTTTATGACAATGAAACCCTTTATTATCAAGATTATCAAAGATCTAAATATGCTTGGACTATGGCTAAAGCTGGATGGGACTGTGCACGTCATTATGAGATTATGGGTAATGGATGTGTTCCATTATTTTTAGATGTTCAGCACTGTCCAAGGTATATTATCCATAGGGGTCCAAAAGCTCTTCTAAGCAAGATTATGTTCTTCTACAACTTTGACCAGAAGTGGGTTGAAAAGAATTATGATTATCTGAGAGGCGAAGTATTGGACCACTTTGTAAACTTCAATACCACTAGTATGTTAGCAAAATATTTCTTAAAGGATATTGATTACACAAAGAATGGTTTTAGACCAGAGGTATAAAAAAAAGCCCCCAAATGGGGGCTTTTTTATTGTTGAAACATATGCTTCCATTTATCAACAAAGTTCTTTTCAAGACCAAATGTTACTTCCTGATAAACTCCTCTATCATGTAAAGCCTTATGTGATCTTTGACCATAGTGCTCCACTAAAGAAGCTGCTACCATAGCATGCTTACATCCTTTTTCCTTAAGATGCATAGCCACATCATTGTCATTGAAGTAAAAAGAAAACTGTTCATCAACAGGAAACAACCAGTCTCTTACTTCTGCTCTAATTACCCAGCACCATCCTGAAAAAGTATAAGCAGCATCATAACCCTCAACAACTTTAGTAGGAGGTGTATATCTATGCTTAATTTCAACTCTTGGTACAATTCCAAATTGTTCTATTGGGCTTCTAGGTGATGCAGAATCTAAGTTGTGCTTTTCCATTGCAGCATACATTTTGGTCCACCATGATTTATGAAAAAATGTATCATTATTAACAACAGCTAAAAAATCACCTTGACAGTTTTGCACTCCAATATTGTAATACTTGTTACAATGATAAGGAAAACCAGGATGAATCTGAACATCAACATCATATTTGTGAGTTGATTCAAGATTACTTTCAAGATAAATAATATTAAAATCTTCTGAACCTTCAGAATCTCTTAGTGACTTAATTGACCTTTCAGCCATAGCTTTGATTTCATCATTGCCTGTGTAGCCAGTCATCATAATATCTAATTTGGGCATATTTAATCCTTCACTTTGTAAACTTTTGAAAAGTCTGTCAAACTTGCTCTTTTCTTGATTAATTCAGCGATTTTTTCATCACCTTTTTGATTTTCAGCAGGAGCATAAAGAGCCTTTGCTCTTTCATCTACATTTGTAGGAGGGTCACATAAATAATATGTTGCTAAAGAATTTCTTGATCTATTGTCAGGACATAAAACAGGATCAGGTAGTCCATGCCAAGAATTCTGAGTGGTATCGAAAATAACTGCTCTATTAAAAACACAATCAACTTTTTGAATGAGTTTACCGGGTTTATTCACACCTTCAGAATTATCATTTTCCCAAAAACCTAAAGCACCATCCCAAGCTGGATCCCAATCTTTTGACACATAAATAATTATGTTTACTTTTCTTTGAAGATTGAGCTTTGGATGTAATGAATAGTCAAGATGTGTATTGAGCTTTCCACCAGCTTTGTGGCAGTGTAATCCTCCGCCATGTAAACCTGAGTCAGCAACAACTTTTTTCTTAGTTAGGATTGATAATGCTGATTCAATTTTATCACTCATTAAAGCGTTGAATACTTGATAAATTGATGGTGGAAACTTATTCCAATCAGAACAAGCTTTTTTGATTTCTAGTGGATTTGCATACTCATACCAAAAATCACTATCAGCATCTGGAAATTCTTCAGCTACTTTTTCAGCAATATCTTGAGGTAAAAAATTATCAATCACAATGTGGCTAAAGGGTTTAGCCATTGACCATTGTCTCTCAAGATCTAAAATACCCTTAAGGTTGATATCCATAAGGGTATTATACAATGAAGAAAACTAATATGGAAACTGTGTTTTGTTTATAGCAGCAAAATATTTAGCTTCTAATCTATTGATAAGAGTGTCAAGATAAATATTATCTTTGTGTTCAAGTTTCTCTCTCATTTTACTATGACAATCTATAACTAACTTTATATCACCAAAATAATTCTTGATGTATTTGTCTACATCATTATTGTGAAGATTGTCCATTTCAGTGATTTTATTAAACAAGCCTTCTCTAGTGCAGTTGAATGGAGCATTAGGATCAGGCTTATTTGGATCAACAGGTTCAGGCTTATTTGGATCAACAGGACCAGGTGTTGGTTCAGGTTTAGGTGGTTCTGGTGTTGGCCCAGGTTTTACATCGTCAACTGCCTTATTCAATTCTAATGCTTTTTGAATTTTAGCATTCAATCTATCAATAAGTTTTTTCTTATATTCAGGTGTAAAATTCGTTGCATTGATACCTGCTATAATAGAACCCTTAAGTCCAGCATCTTTGGAAATTTCTAAATATGCTTTGTATTTTTTTTCTAATCTCATGTCAAGAAATATATCTTTTTCTGATACTCCTTGTTTAGAAGCTCTCAGTTTTCTGAAAACAATTTTTGACAATTCTTCATTTATAGAAATTGGACCTTGATTAGTTTTTTGTGAAGGTTTAGAATTTCCACCAGAAGGTTGTGTTCTACTACTTCCTCCACCTTGCGTTGTTACCCCGCCACCTGTTGGTTTATTTCCACTACCTCCTGATGTTGAACCACCTCCTGCTGGTTTGTTACTACCACCTTGAGGTGTTGGTTTTGGAGCTGGTGAAGGTGTTGGTTTTGGTGTTGGTTTTGGAGCTGGTGAAGGTGTTGGGGCTGGTGTTGGGGCTGGTGTTGGAGAAGATTGCAATAATTTGAATAGATCGTTTTCTGTTTGTCTTAATTTATTGAGGTATGTGTAATATTGCGTATTTTCACTATACTTACTGTTTTCACCATCAACAAAATCAGCAAACATTCTCAATACTGTCCTATTGTCACCACCAAATTTTAAGCCTTCGTCATAAACTTTTCCAATAGGGGTACCATTTCGAACAGCATTTGGCCTTACTTTTTTAAACTCAATTTCAGCATCGTCTAAACTTATTGCAGCATCTTCGATAATTTCAAGTTTTTTTGGATCTGAATACTGAGAAAGTGTTTGATAATCTAGAAGAATAGCTGCCCATGTTTTCAATAAATTCCATGATTCTTTATTAAAATTAATAATGTCTTCTGGTGATCTTCTAGTCAAATCATAAGTTTTTTTTGAAAACTTGTTCAATATATCAAAAAAACTTTGCCCAGGTGTCCTTTGAATAGCTTTTTCTAATTTAGGATTACGTCTTAATATCGTCTCATCAAAAGGCGCAGCTATTCTGATGAATTTATTTTCAAATTCATCAGAGATAGTGTATGCACCAATTTTATCAAAATGGTTGGCTATTTGAACTAATCTATTTTTATCCATACTTGATATATTACAAAAGAATTATTTTTTATTCCTGCTCATATTCGAATCCAAATTGCTGAAGATATTTCCAATAAGGGTCTTCTGCAGGTGGTTGTGGCTCAGCACCAGCCAACAATGGAATCACTTCATTAATTATAAAGCTTTCAAATGCTTGAATGTCTAAGGTAAAAGGTTGCCATTTAAGGTTTCCCAATAATCTAGCTTTTGAATTATAATCAATACTAAACTCATTAGGCTCAAATACCAATAAACCAGGATCTACAAGATTATCTAAAGACAAACAACTCTTATTATCGGGATTCAAAACACCATAGCAATAAGAATGAAGTTGTCTGTTGTATTTTTCAGCATATTTCTCATTAATTTCAGATGTTTTGAAATCAATAATAGATTTAGTGCCATCAGGATATTCTAAATACCCATCAATCTTTCCAATAATTTGAACCGAAACATCATATTTTGGGTTGACAATAGGTTTAGACTTAACCCAATCAGAGCTAGTTCGAAGAATTGCTTGAGGAAGATTTTTTGAAATCTTGGTAAAGTCTTCATTTGCATACTTGTCCTTAATAGCTCCATCTATGATATTGAAGATTCTTGGCAAGATAAGTGGAGGTCTTTTGATCTTTGATATATACTTCTGATGAAAAGCCCATGGTGATTCATCATAAAGAAAAGCAAAATCCGATGGTGCTATTGTAATTTCTCTCATTGTGATACCTTTTGTATAAAGATAAATGAATGATACCACTTACTATACATAAAGCAAGTGGTTGACAAAAAAGAAATTCCAACTATAATAATAATGATCTATCGATCAAGAGGTTAACCAAATCATGAGTGATGAGAATGTAGAAGTAGTAGTGGATGAGGTTGAGACTGATGAGAATCGACCAACCATTTCACATGATGAGTATCTTGAGCTTGTTTCTATGCGACAGACAGTTCTTGAATTGAAGGCACAAAAGGCTGATGTTCTTGAATTTGTAAATGTAGCACAGCAATACCTTCAGAGAATGCAACAGGCACAAGAGCAGCTAAATGCTCTTAATGAAGCAGTGAATGAGAATGCTAATGCACTTCAAGAGCGAATGAAGGAAATGATTGAGCCTCTAGGTATCACTGGTGAGTTCACTATTGCTGATTCCGAGCCTCATTACATCATTCCAGCAGAGTAAACAAACTCTAAAGCATGAAAAACCACTCGAAAGAGTGGTTTTTTTAATGTCTAATCAATGGAAAGAATTTTTCACTGGTAATAATGCCTACATTCTTAGATACATCAATAGACACATCCCACAATCTTGTAAACAACACTCTTTCTCTTTTAATTTCTAAATACTCAGAAACACATTCGATAAAAAAATCATTAAGTTTCCATAACTCAGGCACTTGTTCTAAATAAGAAATCATGTTAAATGTTTCTTTTAAGTATGCCATATAAGGATGATTGCCAAAGTCTTCATTGTCTCTGAAATCAACAA
>JACCDW010373527.1_pt1 | contig 18619 bp, 12 predicted proteins | sample 7449781 | NCBI WGS metagenome assembly JACCDW01 (sample SAMN15323449, study PRJNA562643) | freshwater metagenome | isolation source: river surface water | place: USA:Blue River Watershed | collected 2017-08-18
ATGATAATTATTTAAAGTATCTTCAATTAAATGAAGAATATACTTATTTAAAAAAAATATTACAAATACAAGAATTGAATGAACGAGTTGAATTGATTGAAAAAGCCCAAGATTATTCTAAATTAATTGATGAAGAACTTAGCTTACAAGAAGTCTTAATTGAAATAGATAAAGAAAAATTCAAACTTAATATGATTTTAGATGCGCAAAATAGAACAAAAGATAAAGAACACGAATTGAATACTCAATTGGATTTAATTAATAATGAAATCAAGACATATACGCTATATAAGACTTTAGTAAGCGATAAATACTTACCAAAATTGATTTTACAACAAACTATTGAAGTGCTCCAAAAAGAAGCTAATGAATTGATTTATACACTATGTAATTTGACAATTGAATTCCAGACAACTGATTCGTTTAAATGGAATATTCTAATTCATAAAAATGACATAACTTTAAATTCAGAACAATGTAGTGGATACGAACGGTTTATCATTAATGTTGCCCTGAAAATTGCTTTTGATAAATATAAATTTTACTCTGGAATAAAAATGTTTTTCATAGACGAAGGTCTAGATTGTATTTCAGAGGAAAATTATGATAAGATTGACGTATTATTTGGATTACTTAAGTCTTATTATAATACAGTATTAGTTATTTCACATAATGAAGCATTAAAACAAAAAGTTGAAAGAAGTATTAATATTACATCAAATTTCCAAACAAGTAAAATTATAAATTAAGTTAATGTAATAGGGACTTGTTTTATATTATAAAATGCACAAGTTATGTATTTATCATATCCATTACTGAATTTCAACAAATCTATATATTTTTGTAATTTTTCTTCATTAGACATATTAGTGTCATTTAAAATAATCAACTCTTCACAACTTAAATCTTCTTCATCATCACGCAATTCTTTTATATCTTCAATATTCATGTCAATAGCTGTTTTAATAGCATATTCTTTAGCTTGTTCACCATAATAAACACATTCAATATTAAAGTATCTATTTTCAACGTTGTTATTGTAACAAACACACCAACAAGTATCAGTCATTTTCATATGTAATATAAAATTTCCTTTAAATTAAAAATTTTCAAACAAGTAAAGTTGTTAAGTTAAAGTTGATTTAATAAATCCACTTCGCGGACATCATAAAATGTTTCATTATAATATCTATGATTTCCATGATCAAGATATTTTATATATTTTTTTAATTTTTCTTCATTTGAGATATTAGTGTCATTTAAAATGTCAAATCCTTCGCAACTTAAAACGTCTTCTTCGCACAATTCTTTTATATATTCTATATTCATATCAATAGCTTTTTTAATAGCTTGCTCTTTAGCTTGATTTCCATAATAACCACATTCAATATTAAAGTATGATTCTTCAACATCATAACAATAATAACAAACACACCAACAAGTATCAGTCATTTTCATATGTAATATAAAATTTCCTTTAAATTAAAAATTTTATATATATATATATATAATATGAAAGTTTATGAACCTATAAACAATAAATTTTATCCATCAAAAGCTGTTAGTCGTGTCAATAAAAAGGTGTCAGGTGGATTGAATTTAGAAAGTAATAGAATTATTCATAAAATTTATGGCACAGACTTCCATGTGTTAGAAGAGAAAAATCTTAAATTTTTAAAATTAAACGTACCATATTACGTGACATTTGCGTTTTTAAATGAAATTGTTGATTCTAAACTAGACGTTATGGAAAAGGTCAAATTTATGATAGACGAACAACACAATATGTACATTCACGTATTAGGAAAAAGTAAAAATTCTAAAGGTTATAAATTTTATCCACATATTTATGAAGGTAAAGTATCAACAACTAATGTTAGTAGACCTGTGATATTACACGCAAAATTAAAAGACACTAAAGAATCTTGTAATAACATTCCTAAAATAGCTGATTCACATAAAACATATAAGTCTAGTTCTAAGAAAAAATTATTCGGTTGGTTTTAATTGAAAGCAAAATATGCATACCCAAGACTAGCAAAGAATAACTGTTGGAATATTTTAAAGACATAATGTTTATACATGTATTGTATTTTGAAATTTATTCTTTTATTTAATGGAAGGTCGCTATATAATTTATTCAAAAATGCACTATAATTTCTAATTAATAAACAAACGTACTCTTCAATTTCTCCTTTATTAACACGTTTTATAATTTTATCGATAAAGTAATTTCTTGGTTTGTCTGGAAATTTAATTCTCATTTCAATAAACCACATAGTCCATGCAACACAAAATCCAATAGATGTATTAACAAGATAATTTTCTTTTTTACATTTTAATTCTTCTATTTGTTGTAGGCCTATCTTTGGAAGAAATGATGTTGGGGGAAATAATTTTACTCTTTTATTATTTAATAATTCTTGCGAAAATGTTTTTATTAAATTATGATACATTTGTTGTTCAAATATAATATTGCCATTCACTTTGAGTTTGGTGTCATTCTTTATCTTTTCAATTAAATCACCATATGGTTCGAAAATTTCAACTTCCATTTTTTTAGTGTCAATGATTATAGCATTTTGATGAAGAGTCATTCCATTTGATAAAATCATTGGATAAACTATAAAACGTTTAGTTTTATTATCGTTAAATTCTTCTTTTATTTTATTTGGTAAATTTCTTATATCTATCTTAGTTGGGATTATGTCTCGTGGATTATATTTTATATATCCTAAATAATTATTATTGTTAAATGTAAGACTATATTTTGACAAATGAAAATTTTTATAATGTTTATTTAGATATTCAAAAAATAATGTGAAATAACTTAAGTCTACACGAAAGTCTTGTTTCATATTAATATTAGATTTATATATTTGTTTTTTTGTTTCATTTTTACTTTTATTTTTCATTTGATATAATTTACCTTAATGTATAAATCATAAAATAATTTTACTTTATAATTTATAAGTGTATAAGATATATGTCTTCCCAAACCGATACAGTTGAAAATGCATATATTACAAGTAAGCTTACTATTGTTCCTGGTCCTGATGGTAATGGTGATATAGAAATAAGTGGTGCAGTATACAGTAATCAAATTTTTGAGAATACTTTAAATCAAGGTGTTATTTTAGAGAATATTGAATTTTCCAATAAAACATTTACTGTACAAAATAGAAATATCAATACTATCACTGCCCCACCTTCTAATAAAGAACTATTCTTTTTAGACTTAGCAGATGGTAAATTCAAATCTATTGACTCAAATTCAATTTTAACTGTATATCAACCTAGTACAACCAAAGGTGACTTAGTCGTTCATAATGGAACAACACAAGTTAGACTTCCAGCAGGTATAAATGGACAAGTTTTGTCTGCAAATAGTTTGAGTGCAACTGGAATTGAATGGGTTGATTCAAGTGGAGGAAGTAATACTGGAACAAGTAAAAACAATACATTTATTGTTTATTTAACTGGTACAAATAGTAATATAGTTAATCAAAATGGTGTTGGCGCTTTTTGTCACCCAATAACCCCATTTATTGAAGATGGCGCATCTTTGAATTATTTTTTAACAAAAAATACTCCAAATGGAACGGTTAATACGGTTAAATTTAATATAAATGGAAGTTTAGTATCAAATTTAGATTTTAATACAACTTGGAGTAATTATAAAGGTATTAATATAAGTAAAACATACACTGAAGGTAATGGGCAATATGAAATATTTACTCCAATAAATTATACAAAGTATCCTTTTACTTTAACTGGAACATCAAGTGTTGCGTTAGGGTCCCCTTTAAATGCTACTTCTGGATTGTTCTTTGTAAGTATTTATTCAAGAACTGTAAATTCTGGACCAGCTGGAAATTATATTTTAATAAAAAATAATTCAGCTAGTAATTCATTTTTACTTAATACTATTAATTCATCCTCAGGAACTGGTGGAAATGTATTTAATTTTACATGGAATGCTGGAACTGGAATTAGTATTTCTAAAAGTATATCCGGAAATAATAATGGAGAGTACATATTTGTTGATAATTTTGAAAATAAAAATATAATTAGCACAGTCGCATTGTCTGGAACAAGTTCTATTATTATCCCAGATTTCTTTTATTATGATAAAAAATCATGTTTTTTTAAAATAGTTCCAAGTAATGCAAGTTCAGGTGCACCACATGCTATATTCTTTATATCTAAAAATGCAAATACAAAAACCGGAAATATAACTAGAATTTCTGCTCCGGGTTTAATTTCAAGTACAAACTTGAATTTAACATGGAATTCAAATAGTTTATTGAGTTTAAGTAAAAGTAATGGCAATTACAACGAAAATTATATTATAACGTTTTCCCATTAAAAGTAAAAAAAATTATAAGTTTTTTTTTATTTATTAATCATAAGTATAAAATGTCAAATTTGAAAACTACATTATTTCAAGGTGATGTTTATATAGAGGCTAGTAGTGATCCTCTTGTATATGGAACCGGTAATTTAGATATAGAAGGCGATATTTCTGTTAGTGGAGGAATTACTATCGGCGGTTCATCAGCTATTACTGGAGCAAGTAATATTGGTGTTGGAGGAGTTGGTGTATTTAATGGTTTGTCAGGAAGTACATTGCAATTTAGAAACATTAATGCTGGTTCAAATAAAGTAACCGTTTTCAATGATTCTGGTAATGCGGAAATCGATATAGACATCGATCCGGCAAATATCCCTCATTCTGGATTGTCCGGTCTAGCATCAGGTGACGATCACACGCAATATGGTTTGCTTGCTGGGCGAGTTGGAGGACAAGTTTTTATTGGTGGAACTGGATCAGGAAATACATTGACGTTAAGAAGTACAACTAATGCAACTAAAGGTTCAGTATTAATTGATGAAACTACAACTAGTACAAGCACAACGACAGGGGCTTTGAGAGTAGGGGGTGGTGTTGGTATAGTAGGAAATACGTATATAGGCGGAACTGGTAATGTTGCTGGTGTTCTGAGCGCAACAAGTGGCACTGCTAGTTCTAGTATTAGCACCGGCGCTTTAGTTGTAACAGGTGGTACTGGAATTTCTGGTAATTTAAATGTTGGTGGAAATGTAAATATATCTGGAACTTTTACTGCTAGTATCGCACACTCTAGTTTAACTGGGTTGACTACTGGCGATGATCACACACAATACACTTTGTTAGCTGGGCGTGTTGGTGGTCAAGTATTAACTGGTGGAACTGCATCAGGAAATACTTTGACGTTAAGAAGTACTAGTAATGTGACTAAGGGTAGTGTTATTATAGATGAAACTACTGCTAGTAGTAGTACAGTTAGTGGTGCTTTACGTGTTTCTGGTGGTGTTGGTATTGTTGGAAATACTTTTATTGGAGGAACTGGAAATGTTGCTGGTGTCTTAAATGCTACTAGTGGAACTGCTAGTACTAGTACTACGAGTGGCGCCCTTGTTGTTACTGGTGGTGCAGGTATAAGTGGGGAAGTGTTTATTGGAGGAACTGGTAATGTTGCTGGTGTCTTGAATGCTACTAGTGGAACTGTTAGTTCAAGTACTACTACAGGCGCTCTTGTTGTTACTGGTGGTGCTGGTGTCAGTGGAAATGTATTCGTTGGAGGAAATTTAAATGTTGCTGGAACTTTTACAGCTAGTATAGCGCACTCAAGTTTAACTGGTTTGACTGTTGGCGATGACCACACGCAATATGCTTTGTTAGCTGGACGTGTAGGGGGTCAAGTTTTGACTGGTGGAACTGCATCTGGAAATATTTTGACGTTAAGAAGTACAAGTAATGTCACTAAGGGTAGTGTACTTATAGATGAAACTACTACTAGTAGTAGTACAAGCACCGGAGCTTTACGTGTTGGTGGTGGTGCTGGTATTGTTGGTAATGTGTTTATTGGCGGAACTGGTAATGTTGCTGGTGTTCTCAGCGCAACAAGTGGTACTGCTAGTACGAGTACTACAAGTGGTGCGCTTGTTGTTACTGGTGGTGCTGGTGTTAGTGGAGCAGTATTTATCGGTGGAACTGGTAATGTAACTGGTGTGTTAAACGCAACAAGTGGAACTACTAGTACTAGCACAACAAGTGGCGCTTTAGTCGTTACTGGTGGTTCTGGAATTTCTGGTAATTTATTTGTTGGTGGAACTGGTAACGTTGCTGGTGTTCTGAGCGCAACAAGTGGTACTGCTAGTACAAGTACAACAACTGGCGCCTTAGTTGTTACTGGCGGTTCTGGCATTAGTGGAAACGTATTTGTTGGTGGAAACTTAAATGTAGCAGGCACTTTAACTGCTAGTATTGCACACTCTAGTTTAACTGGATTGACTACTGGTGATGATCATACACAATACAGTTTACTTGCTGGTCGTGTTGGTGGTCAAGTTTTGACTGGTGGAACTGCATCTGGAAATACTTTGACGTTAAGAAGTACAAGTAATGTAACTAAGGGTAGTGTACTCGTAGATGAAACTACAACTAGTTCAAGTGTAAGCACTGGCGCTTTAGTTGTTAGTGGCGGGGCTGGTATAGCTGGAAATGTATTTATTGGTGGAACTGGTAATGTTGCTGGCGTCTTAAATGCTACTAGTGGTACTGCTAGTACTAGCACAACTAGTGGGGCTTTAGTCGTTACTGGTGGTGCTGGTGTATCTGGAAATGTATTTGTTGGTGGAAATTTAAATATTGCTGGAACTTTAACTGCTAGTATTGCACACTCTAGTTTAACTGGGTTGACTACTGGTGATGATCATACACAATATACTTTGCTTGCTGGTAGAGTTGGTGGTCAAGTATTAACTGGTGGAACTGCATCAGGAAATACTTTGACGTTAAGAAGTACTAGTAATGTGACTAAAGGTAGTGTTATTATAGATGAAACTACTGCTAGTAGTAGTACAGTTAGTGGTGCTTTACGTGTTGCTGGAGGTGTTGGTATAGTTGGAAATACATTTATTGGTGGAACTGGAAATGTTGCTGGTGTATTAAATGCTACTAGTGGTACTGCTAGTACTAGTACTACGACTGGCGCACTTGTTGTTACTGGTGGCGCTGGTGTTTCTGGAAATTTATTTGTTGGTGGAAATTTGAATATTGCTGGAACTGTTACTGCTAGTATTGCTCACTCTAGTTTAACTGGCTTGACATCTGGCGATGATCATACACAATATACTCTTTTAGCTGGTAGAGTTGGTGGCCAAGTAATAACTGGTGGAACAGGTTCTGGAAATACTTTGACGTTAAGAAGTACTAGTAATGTTACTAAGGGTAGTATACTTGTAGATGAAACTACTGTAAGTAGTAGCGTAAGCACAGGTGCTTTAGTTGTTAGTGGCGGGGCTGGTATAGCTGGAAATATATTTATTGGTGGAACTGGTAATGTTGCTGGTATCTTAAATGCAACTAGTGGTACTGCTAGTACTAGCACAAGTACTGGTGCATTAGTCGTAACTGGTGGTGCTGGTGTCAGTGGTGCTGTTTTTATTGGTGGAACTGGTAACGTTGCTGGTGTATTAAATGCTACTAGTGGAACTGCTAGTACTAGCACAAGTACTGGCGCGTTAGTAGTAACTGGTGGTGCTGGTGTCAGTGGAAATGTATTTGTTGGTGGAAATTTGAATATTGCTGGGACTTTAACTGCATCGATTGCACACTCTAGCTTGACTGGTCTTACAACTGGAGATGACCACACACAGTATAGTTTACTTGCTGGACGTCTTGGTGGTCAAGTTTTGACTGGTGGAACGGGTTCTGGAAATACATTGACGTTAAGAAGTACAAATAATGTAACTAAGGGTAGTGTACTTATAGATGAAACAACTGCTAGTTCAAGTGTAAGCACAGGAGCTTTAGTTGTATCTGGAGGTGTAGGTGTAGCTGGAAATATTTATTCAACTGGTATGTTTGATACTAGTAATAGAGTGTTCAGTATCGCTGGGACAAATTTAAGTTCAAGCGGTGCAACTGTAAATGTTGTAAGTAATCCTTCATTTTCAGGTATAACTAATATAACAAACACAACTGCTAGTACATCTATTAGTTCTGGAGCATTTAATGTTGCTGGAGGTATATCAGTTTCAAATACAACTGATGCGGTTAGTGCTAGTAATGGTGGGACTTTGACACTTGGTGGTGGTGCAGGTATTGCTAAAAAATTATTTGTTGGAGACGTCATTTCCGCTTCAAATACAATTAACATGAATAATACAAAAGTAATTAACGTGGCGACACCCACTAATCCTCAAGATGCAGCAAACAAAGCATATGTAGACAACGCAGTACAAGGTATTGATATTAAAAATTCAGTTGCAGTGGCAACTACTGGAGCTGGAACACTTGCGAGTAGTTTCCAAAATGGAAGTTCTATTGATGGAATTACTTTAGTAACTGGAGATCGAATTTTAATTAAAAATCAAGCTAGTAGTATAGAAAATGGTATTTATATAGTTCAGCCTTCTGGAGCTCCTGTTCGCTCTAGTGATTTTGCTTCTAGTGCAAGTGTAGCAGGTGCATTTACATTTGTTGAAAAAGGTACTGTTAATGCTGAAAGTGGTTGGGTATGTACGAATGATTCTGGAACAGACATTGTTGGAACTAATGGATTGACATTTGTTCAATTCTCTGGAGCAGGTCAAATTATAGCAGGCACTGGATTGACGAAAACTGGAAACACATTGAGTGTTAATGCAAGTCAAACGCAAATAACTGATCTTGGAACTATAACAACTGGTGTTTGGAATGCAAGTTTAATTTCTGTTACGTATGGTGGTACTGGAAATAGTACATTGACTTCAAATTCTATTTTACTTGGTAATGGAACTGGTGCTATAATAAGTTCTGCTATGACATATACAAGTAATACATTAAATGTTCTGAAAATAAGTAGTACTGATACAACTGCTAGTACTAGTTCTTCAACTGGGTCAATTACTTTATCAGGAGGTTTAGGTATATCTAATGTCACTGATGCCTCAAGTTCAATTAATGGTGGGAGTTTGACTAGTGCTGGGGGTGCCGCTTTTGCCAAATCAGTTTTTATTGGTGGAAATTTAACTATATCTGGTACATTAAATGCTAGTATAGCACATTCTAGCTTGACTGGGTTGACTACTGGAGATGATCATACACAATATGCTTTATTAGCTGGGCGTGTTGGTGGTCAAATATTAACTGGTGGAACTGCGTCTGGAAATACTTTGACGTTAAGAAGTACAAGTAATGTGACTAAGGGTAGTGTACTTATTGATGAAACTACTACTAGTACGAGTACAACTACTGGTGCTTTACGCGTTGGTGGTGGTGTTGGTATTGTTGGAAATACTTTTATTGGTGGAACTGGTAATGTTGCTGGCGTCTTAAATGCAACTAGTGGTACTGCTAGTACTAGTAGTACGACTGGCGCACTTGTTGTTACTGGTGGTGCTGGTGTCAGTGGTGCGGTATTTATTGGTGGAACTGGTAATGTTGCTGGTGTCTTAAATGCTACTAGTGGTACTGCTAGTACTAGCACAAGTACTGGTGCATTAGTTGTAACTGGTGGTGCTGGTGTCAGTGGTGCTGTTTTTATTGGTGGAACTGGTAACGTTGCTGGTGTATTGAACGCTACTAGTGGTACTGCTAGTACTAGCACGAGTACTGGAGCTTTAGTTGTTACTGGTGGTGCTGGTGTCAGTGGAAATGTATTTGTTGGTGGAAATTTGAATATTGCTGGAACTTTAACTGCTAGTATTGCGCACTCTAGTTTAACTGGGTTGACTACTGGTGATGATCATACACAATACAGTTTACTTGCTGGTAGACTTGGTGGTCAAGTTTTGACTGGTGGAACAGGTTCTGGAAATACCTTAACATTAAGAAGTACAAGTAATGTAACTAAGGGTAGTGTACTTGTAGATGAAACGACTGCTAGTTCAAGTGTAAGCACAGGAGCTTTAGTTGTTAGTGGTGGAGCTGGTATAGGTGGAAATATATTTATTGGTGGAACTGGAAATGTTGCTGGCATCTTAAATGCTACTAGTGGAACTGCTAGTACTAGTGTTACCACTGGTGCCTTAGTCGTTACGGGTGGTGCTGGTGTTTCTGGAAACATATTTGTTGGTGGAAATTTAAATATTGCTGGCACTTTAACTGCTAGTATTGCACACTCTAGTTTAACTGGATTGACTACTGGAGACGATCATACACAATATGCTTTGCTTGCTGGGCGTGTTGGTGGTCAAGTATTAACTGGTGGTACTGCATCAGGAAATACTTTGACGTTAAGAAGTACTAGTAATTTGACTAAGGGTAGTGTACTTGTAGATGAAACGACTACTAGTACTAGCACTACTACTGGTGCTCTAAGAGTAGGTGGTGGTGTTGGTATTGTTGGAAACACTTTTATTGGTGGTACTGGTAATATTGCTGGGGTACTCAGTGCAACTAGTGGAACGGCAAGTACTAGTACTACGAGTGGTGCCCTTGTTGTTACTGGTGGGGCAGGTATAAGTGGAGCAGTGTTTATTGGAGGAACTGGAAATATTGCTGGTGTCTTAAATGCTACTAGTGGCACTTCAAGTACAAGTAGCACTACAGGTGCAGTTGTGGTAACTGGAGGAATAGGTGTATCTGAAAATGTGTTTATTGGTGGAAATTTGAATGTTACTGGAAGTATTACTGCTAGCATTGCACACTCTAGCTTAACTGGTCTTACAACTGGAGATGACCACACGCAATATGCTTTATTAGCTGGACGTGTAGGAGGTCAAGTTTTGACTGGTGGAACTGCGTCAGGAAATACTTTGACATTAAGAAGTACAAGTAATGTGACTAAAGGTAGTGTACTTATAGATGAAACTACTACTAGTAGTAGCACAAGCACAGGAGCTTTACGTGTTGGTGGTGGTGCTGGTATTGTAGGTAATGTATTTGTTGGTGGAACTGGTAATGTTGCTGGTGTCTTAAATGCAACTAGTGGAACGGCAAGTACTAGTACTACAAGTGGTGCGCTTGTTGTTACTGGTGGTGCTGGTGTTAGCGGTTCAGTGTTTATTGGAGGAACTGGAAATGTTGCTGGTGTCTTAAATGCTACTAGTGGAACTGCAAGTACAAGTACAACTACAGGTGCGCTTGTTGTTACTGGAGGTACTGGAATAAGTGGAAACTTGAATGTTGGAGGTAATTTGAATATTACTGGAACTGTTACTGCATCAATTGCTCATTCTAGTTTAACTGGGTTAACTGTTGGAGACGATCATACGCAATACACTTTGTTAGCTGGACGTGTTGGTGGTCAAGTGTTAACTGGTGGAACAGGTTCCGGAAATACCTTAACGTTAAGAAGTACAAGTAATGTTACTAAGGGTAGTGTACTTGTAGATGAAACTACTGTAAGTAGTAGCACAAGTACAGGTGCTTTAGTTGTTAGTGGTGGAGCTGGTGTAGCTGGAAATGTATTTATTGGTGGAACAGGAAATGTTGCTGGTGTATTAAATGCTACTAGCGGAACTGCTAGTACTAGCGTTAGCACTGGTGCCTTAGTTGTTACTGGTGGTGCTGGTATTTCGGGAAATGCATTTATCGGTGGAACTGGAAACGTTGCTGGTGTCTTGAATGCTACTAGTGGTACTGCAAGTACTAGCACCACAACTGGTGCTTTAGTTGTTACTGGTGGTACTGGAATAAGTGGAAACTTAAATGTTGGTGGAAATTTGAATGTTACTGGAACCTTTAGCGCTAGTATCGCTCACTCTAGTTTGACTGGCTTGACAACTGGAGATGATCATACACAATATGCATTGCTTGTTGGACGTGTTGGTGGACAAGTATTAACTGGTGGAACTGGTATTAGTAATACCTTGACTCTTAGAAGTACAACTAATGCAACTAAGGGTTCTGTGTTAATTGATGAAACTACTACAAGTACTAGCACTACAACTGGCGCTTTACGTGTTGGTGGTGGTGCTGGTATTGTAGGTAACGTGTTTGTTGGCGGAACTGGTAATGTTGCTGGTGTATTGAATGCTACAAGTGGAACTGTTAGTTCAAGCACAACTACAGGCGCCTTAGTTGTAACCGGTGGTGCTGGTATTTCTGGAAATGCATTTATCGGTGGAACTGGGAATGTTGCTGGCATCTTAAATGCTACTAGTGGAACTGCTAGTTCAAGCACCACAACTGGTGCACTTGTCGTTACGGGTGGTGCTGGTGTTTCTGGAAACGTGTTTATTGGTGGAAATTTAAATATTGCTGGAACTTTAACTGCGAGTATTGCACACTCAAGTTTAACTGGGTTGACTGTTGGCGATGACCACACACAATATGCGTTACTTGCTGGTCGTGTTGGTGGTCAAATATTGACTGGTGGAACAGCTGCTAGTAATACATTAACTCTTAGAAGTACAACTAATGCTACAAAGGGTAGTGTATTAATTGATGAAACCACTACTAGCAGTAGCACTACGACTGGCGCTCTTAGAGTGGGTGGTGGAGTTGGTATAGTTGGAAATACGTTTATTGGTGGAACTGGTAATATTGCTGGTGTGCTCAGTGCAACAAGTGGAACTGCTAGTACAAGCACTGGGACTGGAGCTTTAGTCGTTACTGGCGGTGTTGGTATAAGTGGATCAGCATTTATTGGAGTTAACGCAAGTGTTCCAACTTTAACTTTACCAAGCACTATTTCAATTACAAATCCTCCTGCTAGCAATATTAGATTATATCAAGATAATGCTGATGGTTTATTGAAAAGTATTGATTCAACTGGAACTATTGAAGTTTATCAACCAACAACTTCTCTTGGTGATATTCCAGTAAATAATGGAACTACACTTGACCGTTTCCCAGTAGGAACAAATAATCAAATGTTAATAGCAAATTCTGTCCAACCATTAGGTCTTCAATGGATTGATCGTCCTGTATTTGGAACAAATTACTTTTCTAGAAGAGATTCCGGTTCCCAAACAAATACAACTACTACATTTGCTACAAGACTTACATTAACAACAGGAACACTTGAAGCTGGAAGTTATATTTACACAATTAGTGGAGTTCAAAGTAATGCGAATAGTAATCAGGAACATGAAGCTCGAAGCTTATTAGATGGGGTTCAACAAAATATATTATCTTTCTTTGGTCAAAACGTCGTAGAATGGCCTGTTTATTTTAGCGACATAGTAACTTTGACTGCTGGAGTACACACTGTATCATTAGAATTCCGTCGTGTTGGTACAGGTACAATTACCTCGAGAAATGTGCTAATATATTTGTATCGTGTTGCTTAAAAAAATTTAAATTATAAATTGATTGTTTAATTATTAATTAACTAAGTATGAACGATTTAATTTATAATTTAAATAATTTAAATTTAAATGAAATAAAATCGGTAATAAAGATTCAGAGTTGGTATAGAGGTTGTAGTTTTAGATTAAAACGTCTCCCATTGATACTATATATTATACAAAATTTTTTGATAAAAACCAAATTTAATTTAAATAATGACTTTAATGATGGTAGATTAAATAGTTCTATTTCAGAAGATATAATTATTAAATTATTAATCAATAAATTTACCGATAAAATCAAGATTACGAACATAAGAAATTGGTATGATATACTAATTTATGATAACTTAATCGGTTGGTTTCCTGTAAATATTAAAATAACTACAACTAAAACTTGTGATAATACTGGCAATTTAGCAATGTGTGTATATGCTTATACTGATTTACATATAGACGAAATTAGTTTAAATTGTAAAAATGGAGAAATGTCAACTATTTTAGTGTCTAAATTACAACAAAAACTATTTAATTTAAACGCTAAAAAAGACTATTATTTTATAGTAATAAATAAAACAAATACAAATGATATTATTGTTAATTCATTAAAAGGGCTTGATGTTTTAACTCCAAATATAAATAATTTACCATTTCAAATTTGTTGGTCTCGTAATAGATTATATAATTATACTAATATTAATACAACTATAAATAAATTTATAAAATGTATCAAAACAAGTAAATTGAGTTGGAAAGAAAAATTCTTAGACTCAATACGAAAATTATAACAAATTGTCTGGTAGATATGTATTAGTTAATTGTCTATGCGCAATTTTAAATCGTCCTGAAAATGTATAATTTTGTTTGAATGAACTTGAATTCATATAATTAGAAATCTTGTTTAAATCAACACTTCGTTTTGGAATTAACAATAACAAATTACCGGAAAAGTAATTAACTTTTGATACAAAAGAAACTTTGTCGTTTCTTGTTAATGTTTTTATATAAATACAATTTTTTTCTTTAAATTCTTCTACAATTTTGATATTTCTTAATGCTCCCCATTCAAACCAATTATTTTCATTAAATTGTCTTATTTTCCTAGCTAATAATTCAGTTTTATTCTTAAGTAAATGTTCATTTACCAATTCATTCTCGCAAGGGAATTTATTGATAAGTATATAATTTTCCAGTTTATTTTCATCTGAAACAAAAGCTACGTTTCCTAGAATATTATTTTTAAACGCAGATTCTTTTCCAGAAACTTGTCCTACGTAAATGTCAAATATATCGCCGAATGTGAATTTGCTTGATTCTCCAAATGTAATCGTTCCACTTACGTTATTAACACCAATTAATGTTCCATTATATTCTACTAGTTTATCTAATTTTTCGTTTAAACAATATCTAAATATAATAATATCTATACTTGCATTTTCAAACATATTTTCTTTATTTGGATGGAAAATGTGTGTAAATGTTCCAGTCGTCATCATTTTATCCAATAAAGAAGATGCTGTAGTCGATTTTAGAAAATCAGATGGCACTATAAAAATCAATTCACCGTTGTATTCTAAGAGATCATAACATTTTTGTATAAATTGGATGTATAAATTGCCATTTTTTGTTTTAACATATGGAGGATTTCCTATAATACTTGTGTATTTTTTTGATATACTTTCTTTTAAGAAATTAGAATATTTTACATGTTGTTTTAAATGAGCCACATCTTTTAATAATTGTATTGTATTGTCAATTTCATACATATCGAATTTAACCTCTTTATTGTTATTTAATACAATTTCGATTAAATCACCTTGTCCTATGGATGGTTCTAATATAGTTTTTGGTTCATTTAAAATAAACGAATAAAGTTTATTTTTAAGAATAACATTAGTTGTAAAATATTGCCCTAAGTTTTGTTTATTCATTAACGATATTTATTATTAAAATTTTAAATTAAACTAGTTTGAATAAAATGGTGTGGTTATTTTACAAAAAAATTTAAAAATAAACGTTGCCGTCGAATGTTTAAATCACTTAATATGGAACAACAATGTATTGACGATTTAACTTTGCAAATTTATTCGAAAAATTGGGATGACCTTTTTGATGAAACTATCGAAGACAATTACTTTCCAATTCTATTTTACTCAAATTATATTTATAATAACTATGGGGAAAATCACGGGTTAGTTACACGGGAGATTTTATCTACCTTGTTTATTGAGACAAATTCTAGTTATACCCCAAGTTTAAATGATTTAAAAATTTACGTAAAAGAAGTTTTGGGAGTACACGAATACATGAAATTAGCCAATACTCTTATTAATATAACTACAAAAAACTACCAGGGATTTGATTGGAGGGTATACAACACTTGTGAATATTATATTAGGCCAAATGATATAGTAAAAAAATACAAAGATGTGTGCACTATTTATTATGAACCAGAAATTAGTTTTGACTTTGATGAAAAATTAAATGATGTAAAGAGCGCCTTGAAACAACTAGAAACAGACTTTAATAAGTATATAACTAACACTGACTTTGATAAATATTGTTTAGATTTGATAGCACGAACATATAGTTGTCACGCAGAATATGAAAATATTAGTGAAATACTCAAATATTGGGATAAAATTGACAATGACTTTGAAAATACCAAGAAAAGAAAATTTGAGACGCTGTCTCACTGAAAAATACTTTTACAAAAAATTTTAAAAATAAATACCAAATATTTATTTTAATTACTAACTATGGAACAACAACGTATTGACGAAATTGAAATGTCTGATTTCTTGGAATGGGCTAATGATAAGATTACTGTAATTTGGTGTTATGGTTCAATGTGTTATTCTGAACAATTGGAGAAATTTGCCCCAAAGCCAAACGAGAAAGTTTATTCTTTTTTATCGCGTATTGTTGATTGGGTAAATGATAAAGATGATAGTGAAGATGACGAGATTAACGAATATGTGTTTATGTTTATAAATAATGAATTGAGTGAAGAATATGAAGAATATCAGGAAGAAACCATGACTGTGGAAGATGTATTAGAATGTTATAATAAGATGCGGGATGTAAATTAAGATACAAATATTGATAAATGAAAATTTGAGACACTGTCTCACTGAAAAATACTTTTACAAAAAAAATTTAAACATAAAACACAAAATTAAAAATATATTACATACGATGTCAGAAATTCCGAATAGAACAACAGTTGTAAATGTCAAAGTTAAATATATTAGACCAAAATATCAAAATTTAAAAGAATGGATGGATGATCCTAACAATGTGTATATAGGAAGGGGTTGTGTTGTTTTTATAGATGGAGTGCGATTTCCAAAAGAATCATCTAAATGGGCAAATCCTTTTAAAATATCTAAACATTTAAATAGAGAAGAATCAATAGATAGATATAAAAAATATATATCAGAAAAAATTAGTAATGATCCATATTATAATTTACAAGAACTAAAAGGAAAAAATATTGGATGTTGGTGTGTTAGTGATTTAGAAAAGCAATGTCATGGAAACATTTTAGTTGAATTGATTGATAATTCAATTACGATGAATCAAGATGCCACGAATATTTAAGATTTTGTCTCAATAAAATGCAAATTTACATCGAAGGAAAAAAAATTTAAAAATTAATATCGATACTTCCCATTTTAATCACATTTTAATAATGAACTTTTTTGGAACTCACACTAGTGGAACTACTAATTTATTAGATTTAATTGAACAACATGCTATTACTTTGGATTCAAATTCTAATGAATATATGTGTAAATTTTCAAGCGACATTGTCAAAAATTACACTGAAAAATGGAGTATAAACAGGAATTTAATTAAAGAAAAAATAAAAGATATTGAACGTCAATTACGAGACAAAACAATTCTTGAAACTGTATTATATTTGGTATATATCGAGAATCATGATAAATTTATTGTTTTTGATGGAAATCACAGACGCCAAGCACTTATTAATAGATACAATATGACTGGCATCAATGTGTCTGTATTTTGTTATATTTATAAACTTGATGTCGATTTTGAAGATACTGCAACACTCGATCAGAAAATTGTTGAAAAATTCAAAATCATCAATAATAATACTCCAATCCCTGAAGAATATTATAAACTTTATGAAAACATCGCTAAAAATGGGAATCAAGAAGATCGCAATTTAGTGAAATCTAGAATAGCTATTGTTGAAGATTTATTGCTTGAATTCAAAAAGAACTATAATTCATTTTACTCGTTAAGTAATAATCCTTATAAGCCTAATTTTAATGATACAATGTTTTCAAGATTATGCTATGAATTTGAATTTACAAATAAAGAAGAATTAGTTAATCAACTCAACACTATTAATATACATAATAAATCAAATAGAGAACAATCGGGATTATCACCTAGAAATTTAAATAAATGTATCCAATATGATTTCTATCTCTTTTTATTCAAGTAAATAACTTGAAATTTTTTTAATTATTATAAGTAAGTAAATTGTTATGAGTTACGCTTACCCCTTTAATAGAAGTATTAGAGATACTTATAAATTGGAATTGTTTTTATATGACAATGGATTTACTGATATACAATCAATAACAAGTAATAGTGAAGGTAGTATAACAATAAATTACAACTCAGCATTAAATGAAGAACAATTGAGTTCTTTAACACAATTAGTTATGGTAGATTATGCCAATCCATATCCAAATGATAATGCTAATTCTATAATATCATTGGATAATAGTAGTAATACACCTTTGGGTATGTATTCTACTTTTACTGGCTCTTATGAAGACATTTCAGAATATGCCTCTGTTTCTATTTTAATTAATTCTGATGCGTCAAGCATTAAAGATGGTATTGAATTGCATTTTAGCACAAATGGAACTTCACCAGATTTGACTAAGACTTACAGTTACATAAAAAATCAACCTTTTGTCGAAATGATTTCAAGTGTAGCCAAGTATTTTAAAGTTGTGTTTAAAAATAGTGGGGTAATTCAAACTAAATTTACATTACAAGTTATTTATCATATTAATAGACAACCTAATATTCATTCTACTACGCAAGATACTATGGTTAAAATTGAAGAGGAGTCTAATAATAAAACCAAGGGACGTTTTAGATCTCATGGATTTAGCGTGGTCTCTTTAGCAAATGCAACAACTACATATGACTTTAATTTTAAATATGACATTGCACCATTAGTCATTAAATTTAAAACAAATGAATCGCATCGCGGAGACATAATAAATTTATTTATTGCTCCAAATGTTACTGTTGGCGTTTTAATACAAACGGCAACTTCTGGAAACAATTACTTTTACAT
>JACCDW010479384.1_pt1 | contig 18618 bp, 16 predicted proteins | sample 7449781 | NCBI WGS metagenome assembly JACCDW01 (sample SAMN15323449, study PRJNA562643) | freshwater metagenome | isolation source: river surface water | place: USA:Blue River Watershed | collected 2017-08-18
AATGGAGCCTTGGCCAGCTCCAAAGGCTCCTGGACCTCCAGGAGTTCCAATAACATATGTAAGAACAGTTCCACCAGCGCACTTAAAAAAACCAGAGACAAATCCTCCACCTCCTCCAAGCCCCTGAGGTTGATTCCCAAACCCCCCTGCTCCTCCCCAGATATACATATTCACTCCCACAACTGGTAAGCCATTTGTTGTTGTGGGAACTGTGTATGTGCCAGCTGTAGCGCTTGTATAGGTTGTTCTTCCATTGGAATTTTCAGCAGCGCGGTAATTTTTTCTGTAAAGACCGGGCAAGGGTTGAATATTATAAATGCTTTGAAATGTTGAGAGCGTTTGATTCAATGTTGTTCTTGCCAATTGTAAATTGATGAGGTCAGAGGATTGCGTTCCAGAATTGCGTTTTGAAACAATTCGCCCAGCAGGGTCGGCCAATTCAAGAGTATTGTAGTAATAAGCAACATTGCTATCACTTCTCTTTTGAGTAAGTTCGGACGCCAAGACTGGTTTATTACTCATGTCTTTCTCCCTTCTTTTCTAAAAGAAGATATGCTTCGGGCCAAAAAATCAAACGGGTGCCTGGAGCAAAGAGATACATCCCGTTCTTTTCCAATATATTTTATGAATAGGTTCCATCCCATTCGTCATAACAAGGAACAACTACAATTAGCCCATTTGTATAACTGCTATTTGTGGCGAGTCCATGTGTTCCTTGGTAATACGGGTGCCCTGAACCACCAGGTTTCGCAGTGCCGCTCACTGTGGGCGAGGTTTCACCATTTTCCCAATACGCATTTCGACTGAATCCGCCAATGTAACTGCTACCACCTCCCCCTGCTCCTCGGAATGCTGCTCCTCCTCCAAAATATCCTCCTCCACCTCCTCCCCACCCTCCTAACATACCAATACCATCTCCCCAGCCTCCAGGTGCTACTCCAGGTCCTGATTGCGAACCACCTGTCGCATTACCGTTTGATGCATACGGAACGATATTTCCTCCTGCAGGATACCCTCCTCCTCCTCCTACACCTTGTGCGTGTTGTCCTCCTGAACCACCTCCTCCTGCAACTGCAATTACGTTGCTTTGTGATGCGGCAGCTGTAGTCGTACAATTAAAAAATGCGCTAAACCCACCCCCTCTTACATCTGTGGCGCCACTGTTTCCTCCTCCACCTCCAAGAAGATTGTTTACTCCTGGACTCCCAAGTACGTAAGTTAAAACTGTTCCGCCAGGACATCTGTAAAATCCAGATACAAAACCACCTCCACCTCCCAGTCCATTCGGCTGATTTCCAAATCCTCCTGCTCCTCCCCACAGATACATATTTACACCTGAAACCGGAAATCCATTTGTAGTTGTAGGAACCGTATAGGTAGCTGCTGCTGGACTTGTATAGGTTGTTCTCGCAGCTGGGTTTTCAACAGGGCGAAAGTTTTTCTTGTAGAAAGCGGGCGAAGGTTGTATGTTGTAAATGGCTTGAAACGATGAAAGAGTTAAATTCAGTGTTGTTCTTGCTGATTGAAGATTTATGAGTTCAGAAGAGGATACTCCTGCCGTGCGTCTTGAAAGGATACGATTTCCAGGGTCTATTACTTCAATGCTATTGAAATAATAAGCAACATTGCTATCAACCCTTTGTTTTGTCAATTCCGAGGATGTTAATCCTCTGTTGCTCATCTGGCCCCTATTACCCTTTCAGAAAAACAAGGTCACTAAAAAATCAAACGGGTCGGGTCCAAAAATTGACACTGCCCCTCCCCCAGGCGTCAAATCAGTAAAAAAGATGTCCAGTGCCGTCGTTTCTCCCGCTTCCTTTGATGTTTCCAACATTTCCATCTCTCCTCCCAAGCTCCTTCCCAGCAATGCGAAGCAGGCGTATCTGAATTACGATGGCCGCAGCCTCACGATGCAGGTCGGTTCTCTTCCCATCCCTTATGGCATGAGTGTCTTTGACAAGGCGGGTCCCAAGAAGTATTCCGTGGATGTCTCTCTTCGTGGCTACGAGGGTGAGAATCCGAAGGTGAAGACCATCTATGATGCCTTCCACGCGCTGGATGAGTTCATGATTCAGGAGGGTGTGAAGAACTCCAAGCTCTGGTTCAAGAAGGAGATGAGCCGCGAGATTATCACGGAGTTCTATACTCCTGTTGTTCGCTTCAGCAAGGATGCGGATGGCAATCCCAAGCCCTATCCTCCCACTCTCAAGATTGCGCTCAAGCAGCGTGATGGCAAGTTTGAGACGCACGTCTATGATGACAAGAAGCGCCCCATGACCGATATCCCGATGGAGGAGATTCTTGTGAAGGGTGCTCACATCACTGCGCTCATTCAGTGCACGGGTGTCTGGTTTGCGGGCACGAAGTATGGTCTCTCTTGGAAGGCCGTCCAGATTCGCGCCGACAAGGTCCCTGACAGCATCCGCGGCTTCGCTTTCATTGATGATGGCGGCGCGGCAGCAGAGGATACTGCTCCTCCTGTGAAGGCTGCTCCTGCGGCAAAGCCTACCAACTCTTTCCAGAGCCTCGCGGATGACGATGAGGAGGTGGATGATGAGGAGGTCTTCCAGGCTCCTGCGCCCGCACCTGCTCCCGCACCCGCAGTTGTGAAGCCGGTTGCCAAGGCCCCTGCTCCCGCACCCGCAGAGGTAGATGACGACGACGCGGATGATATGCCTCCCGTGGAGCTTCCCAAGAAGGTAGTGACGGCGAAGACGGTTGTGAAGAAGGTCGCTGCGAAGAAGGCGTAAGTGAATTCCTATTCAACAAGAGACTTGTGAAATAAAAATCCAAAAAAAATAAAAACAACACTTTTTTCTTATGAGCAAGCAGCGCAAGTAGCACCGACGGTACGACGATAGAACATAGTGTCCGTGCAGAGACATCCTCCAATCTTGCGCTCCGTGACAACAGACAACACCTGAAAGCTGGGCTGCTCAGTGCGGCTGCTATTGGGATTCACAGTGTTGCGATAGTTCTGGAGACTGGTATTGTAGGTGGCAAGGGCGACCGCATTACGACGGCGAGTCAATTCTGAGGAATCATAATTTGTGGGAGGCATTCTACTAAGAAAGATTTTCTTTTTCAACTTATGCGGGTAAAATGGGATTGACAGGCTTATTATCCAATTGGCATCGCGTAGATGGTTTCGGTAAATTCGCATTAATAAGCTGAGTGTCGGGAGGCGGGCACGGAGCAGGAAAGAATCTCGCATATTGACTGAATCGCGTATTCGGATTCATTGGATTCGTGGATTCATAGACAACGTTTTGAATCAACGCAGCGATTCGCGTGCTTTCTGGCACGGGCGGGGCTCTTACAAAATTTCCACATGTGCTCATAAGAGTTTCCACTCGCTGACTCTCTAATTGAACTTGTTTATTGACAATAGGCATAGGGCATGATGTGCATGCTTGCGTACCGTAGAGTGACCTTGCGCGTTGAAGAGCAGCAGCGGCATCACAACGCCTCTGCTGTTCTTGTATGAGTTGTGCACGAAGATACTCGCTCATCCTGTCTTCTCCTTGTTTTTTATGGTCTTATTCTGAACCTTTTTATTCGCACGCTTTGTTTGGCGTTTTTTATTTAAAAGCAAACGCAATTTTGCAGAAACTTTTTCATCCGCAATTCGTTTCACCTTTTCACGCAAAAGTGTCGGATATCCTTTCTGATATCCCTGGCATTCCAGAGGGAAAGGCGCAAACTGACGTATCGTCTTTGAGCCCTGAATCAGATTGTTCACAAAAATAAATCGCTCAACAGCACACATAAGCGAGAATCCAAAAATATTTTCCTCATCATTTGTTAAGATTCCTAAGAAGAGATAGAGTGTGATAAGTGTCTCTAAACTGGCAATGAAAACAGTTTTTCCAGTCTTGGCCTCTTTCATAGTATTGTAGGAATGGCAGGCGAGGTGCTGAACCAAAAGAACAATCGGAGTCTTGTGGAGAGTTAAGACGATGCGCGGCGGAATAAATTCTCCCTTCGCTTTGTAATGCTGAATATCAATCCCCTTGATTCCAAGTATCTGACGCAATTCAAGAGCATCCCGTTTGATGTCAGGACTCAAGAAGACAACTGCTCCTCCTTCACGGGTCTCCCATTTCTGCGGCTTTCGTTCACGCATGGATTTAAAATACACCTTCTCCAGGCGAGCTCCAGCCAGTATTCTCTGATTATCAATGACATAGCGATGAACCACATCACGAATTTCAAACGGAATTTGCTTCGGTTTTCTTTCCTGTTTCGTACAACGCTTCATCGGAAATACATTGTTTATCAATGTAAGACGCTCATACACCTTTGTCCAACGAGAGACCTCTCCTTTCGGCCGACTGAGCTCTAAATACATCATCATTCGCAAGACATCAGGGTCTGTGTAATAGATACCCTTGATAACCACTGCACGTTTCTGAATAATTTCAAACATTTCGGGGCTCATTTCACTGATATCGGCAACAGCGACATAGTTTACAAGAATTTTCTTCGTTCCTTCATGCATTCCAATACGATTCGCAACTTCTTCAAATCCAGCGCGCTTCAAATCATTTACCAATTCATCCGTATCATTTTGAATATCGTCTGTAAAAAAATCATAATCAGGTAAATCGTAATTCGGATTATAGAATTGGAGTTCGGGAGGTAGTTGCGCATTCATTGCAGTTCCGCCATAACAGACGCGCCGCTTTCTGCGAAGGAATTGCTCCACAATATCTAAGGCGAAGCGGAGTTCAGGATTTGTCGCCTGCTCAACATCACGTCTCTCTTCAGCTGATTCAATGGCCTTTTCAAGCCTGCTTTGTATAATGGCTTGAATATCTTGATGTTTTATCCGACGGAAATTTTCTTCCATCCTCTCTACTTAGGCTTCATTTTTTCGCTTTTCCAACAGTTGACCGAAGCGCGAGCGGCTTCAGATTCCATGCCTTTTTCTGCCAGGATTTCAATAGGTCACGCGTCTCTTCAATCGGTGAGCTAAATATATCAAGCGGTAAGATATTCACTCCCAGGGTTCCCAGCGCAATATCACATACGGTCTTCTTTGGATTCTCATTCTGACTGGGGAGAGCGACTGTGAATGTATCACGGTTTTTTACCGCCCACGCCTTCTTTTCTTGCTCTGTCATTCCCATGAGTTTATCAAGATTCACAATACTTGCGCGCAAAGGAGAATTGGTAGGAACAACACTCGCAACTCCAATGTCCGATTTCTCATCCTCCTTGAAAAGCTGCGCATTCACCCAGTAATCCAAATCATCCGCGGGCGCATACGGTTTCATACCGAGTTTGTCAACTGTGCGGAAAAGGCTCGTGTCAAATGTGCTCAAAATCACAATCTTCTTTTCAAACTTGGAGAATCCCGTTGTAAAGAGTTGACCCGCGAGGGCTTGACGATGGTAGTCTCCTTCAGATGTGAGGCCAAGGTGATAGGGAGCAAGTGCTTTGAGCTGCGATGCGATTTTGCTACAATACTCCAGATATCCTTTCGGGTTCACAACACTGTCAGGGGCACGGAGTCCGTGGAGAACAAGAAGGATAGGGTCATATTTCGCATTCAGAGTTTCCTGGAAGGCCAAGTCCGCAAGAGCCTCTGCTGTTTTCCGAATAGAGCCTGCGTTGATAGACGTTAACACGCCCGCGTCATCGCGATACAGGAGACACGGTTCTCCTTTGACAGGGAATGCTGGCGGAACCTTGGAATCATCTTCATGGTAGTCAATCTGGAGGATAAATGTGCGGAATCCAGCACGAAGAGCCTGTTGAACTCCATCTCGTTCACTGAAAACACCTGAGCGGAGAGGTCCAATGTATCCCGCTTGTTTAATAGTGAGTGGTTGTAAGTTAATGAGGCGAAGGTCTTCTTCTGAGGAGGCAGCCGCTGCTCCTTTCACAGAAGCAGCAGCTGGATTCTGGAATTTCTCAATCCCTCCCTTCACTGCTGTCCCTCCGCTGAGAGCATTTGCGACATTCTGTGCATTGGCTCCTTGAATCCCAGCTTTCACCTCTACATTCTGGAAATTGCTGGAGGCTTTCTGTGAAAAATAGACCCCTAATCCGATAGCGATGGAAACAATAATTACACTAACACCAATTAAAAGAATTGTGCGATTTGCGGGGTCCAAAAACCAATTCTGTATGCGTGTCAAAATACTGTCTTTGGCTTTGTAAATGTTCGCGCCAGTTGTTGCAATTTGTCCTTTTGAAATCCCCATATTTCCAAGAAGTTTCACAGTATTTGCGCCACCGGGTATGTCCTTTACAGCAGCAGTCACAGCAGCCTCTCCAGCGGCTGCTTTCGCAGTCGCCTTCAAGTAATTTGTAGCTGAAACTCCTGGAGGAGGCGGGGGAGGAAGTTTACCAAGAGTTGTTTGTGCTTTTCCAGCCAGATTTGATATCTTCGTTAAGAATGACATCTTCTCTACACTATCGTCTTAATTTCCTCGCGCCACGTTGAGCGACGGAGAATCTTGACACCGAGGTCGCGCGCCTTCTGAATCTTCTGTGTGTTCAAATCAGCCGCGTCAGGAACTAGAAGAATCTTTGTGACCTTATTGACTGCTGCCTGAATCGTGTAGCCCATCCGCTTCAGCTCCTCCTCCACCGCAGAATCACGGAATCCAGTGAAGCATGCGCCTCCAATAGACTTCACAGGTTCTGCGATTTGCGCAGGCGCTGGTGCGGGCACTGCCAGAATCGGATAGGGAATTCCAGACACCTGCGAGCGACGCCATTCTTCATAGGTCGCCATCGTGGGCAGAAATCCAACCAGCGCATCCTTGCTCCATCCCTCTGCGGATACAATAGAAGACCAACGACGCGGGTCAGCCTCCTGCTTGAAAAGGCTCGTGAGCTTCGTATCTCCTACTCCACGAGGCATACAGCCACTTGCCAGCATCAGTTGCTTTTCTGTGACACCACTCATGGCTTTCCGTAGACCGGTGAAGAGGGTGGCACCTGTTGTGGGGCCGAGGAGCTCGGACAACCGCGCAGATTCTGCGGCCAGAAGCTTGCGCGGCTCATCCACCCCTCCCTCCACAAGCTTCTTCACAAGACCAGGGCCAATGCGGTCAATCTCCAGAACATCCACGAAGTGCCGCAACTTACTCTCCTTCAGCTCCTTTCCAGCGGTTCCCTCCTTCTGCCGAATATGGACTCCATTTTCATCCCAGGCCCACAGCGCCGCATCAGGAAAGTCAGGAGCCGCCGCAGGCTCCAGAACTCCATCAATACACGGAATCACATCTCCACTGCGCCGCACACGAATCCGCGCACCCGCACCAAGCTTCTTCTCCGCAATCACCTTTGCGTTGTGACCTGTCACATAGGTAATGACAGCCTCGCCAACACGCACAGGCTCAATCTCCAAGCGGGGAATATAGTAGCCCTGATAGGAGACAGCCCAGTGAATCTTCACAACACGTGTCTCGGCACACTGGTCGGCCAGAACCATCTTGAAGGCAACCATATCCTTCGGATTCTGGAGAGTTCCTGCGGGGAGCCCGTGCCACTCAGGCACCTGATTCTTTCCAACGACAATGCCGTCGGTATCATAGGGACTCTGAGTCCTCCGCGCCTGGAGAGAAGAAGCGAGGATTTCCTCCGTCGGCGCAGAAATCTTCGTCCACCACGGAAGCTCGTAACCCATCTTTTTCAGCGCAGAGAACTGCTCCTCACGACGCTTTGTAGAGTCTGAGAGAATCTCATAGGCAACGAATCGGATAAGTGCCACCTTTTCAGGAGCCGGCTCCTTTTGATGGAGAAGACCATTAATCCAGCTGCGGCCAATGGTCCCAGCAGGTGTGTCGGCTTTGGTAATAACAAGTTCTCCACGAACCATGAATCCGCGCTCCAGGCGAAGAGGCAGACCCTTCACTCCGCGACTCACGACGTGGCTGACATCCTGTCCCGTGAGGCCATCGCCGCGCAGATAGAGCTTCTTTTCACGCGGAATCCATAGGGCGCTGATGCCGTCCAGCTTCTCAGACAGAATCCACTCGGAGCCTCGGGAACTGTTGAGCCAGGAGGCAAAGACGGGGGTCCCTGGCTTGATTTTGTTCAGACTCGGCATAGGCGCGGGGAGAGCCACAGCTCCTGACTTGACACCTGCGCCGACGGCCGTCAGATACGGATTCTTCGGGTCCAGGCTCTCAAGCTTCTCACGGAGGCTGTCATATTCGTCGTCTGTCAGAATAGGAACTCCTGTGTTGTAATAGGCATCACTGGCCTCAACAAGCTTCTTCACGATTTCAGCAACAGATGTCATCTTTCTTTCTGAAATTGAGGTGTATTGTTCCCTTACGCCGCTCCTTGACTTCAATTTTTTACCGCCTTCTGCGAGAAGTGCGCTTCTTTCCTTTTCTCTTTCTCATCGTAGACGCTCTCCGTTTACCACCGAATTGAACAAGGCCAGGAGCCCAATCTCCTAGAAAGGTAGGTCCTACCCAGCGAGCTTTCGGTTTTCTAGCAAATGAAATTTCTCCCCACGTCGGAAAACTTCCATCTGCCTTCACCCATTGGATGTATCCGTATCCAGTGGGAAGAGGGTGTTCGGGGTCTAATAAGTAGTATCCATGAGGGGGCTCGCCGCCAGGAGGTGAAGACATTTCTAAGTATCTACAAGATTATTTATTCATAAAGGCCATCATTGCCGCATCATAAGCTGCCATCTTATCTTCATATTCCGCAACAGCACCTTTCTTCATTTTCACTTTCGGTTCTGCGCCACGAGACTTCAGAAGTTTCGCCAGTTCTTTGTTATTCTGGACAGCAGGATTGGCTAGAACTTCTCGGAAGAATTTTCCTGTCTGCCCCACCGCTCTGCTCACCTGAACAGGGTCTTTCACCAACGCAGGAGCCGCAGGAACTTTCCACCGCGGAACTTCGCAGAGAATCTGGGCGAGCAGACCGAGGATTTGTTTCCGTCCGCTCGCTGTCAGGTGGGATTCTCCGCCCATCCAGAGATTCAGAAGGCACTGGTATTCCTCATTCATCCGAATCAGGCTCCGCGCCGCCAAGTCCTTGTAGCTTTCTGCGAAGAGGGTTGCGATGTAATTTCCGACATCGTGTCCTGATTTTCCTCCTGTGGTTCCGCGAGAAACGGTTGTCAGATTCGCACCCTTGTTTTCTTTCCGTGCCCGCGCCTCCTCCTCAAACAGCCACCGAATCCAGAACAGACACTTTTCTGTGGAGCCATCCGAAATTGCCTTCAGAAGTTCCGCCCCTGCCGTTTTCAAAATCATCATATCCCCTTCTGGTTTCCAGACACGTTTCAGGACAGCTGTCTCTCCTGCGGAGGCGACTGTGCGTAGCCATCCGTCCAGATGCGTTTCTGCGCCAACCTTCGGCCAGACAACACGTGGTTTTCTGGGAATCTCACGGAGAACCATAATGATTTCACCAATGCGCGTGTGATACTCATCACTATGATAGAGTGTTTCATCGGGATATTTCGCATGGAGCTCCTCCAGTTCCTTCACGCGCTTTTTCAGATACACAAAGACACGTGGTGAGCCGATTCCGATGTGATGAATTGCGTAATCCCAGAGGGACCGTGACCACACATGAAATCCTCCGCTACAGAGAATATCTGCGGCGAAATGCAGACAGCGTCCAGTTGCGACAGCTCCTTCTTCTAACATGGCGGTTTCAAACGACCGAATGGAATCGCCAGGTTTATATCCACAACGGGTCAGAACTTCTGGTTCTTTTTCCGCTTGGAGAAAGAAGTTCATCTTCTTTATTGGTATTTCTTACTCACGATATACTTGCCGCGCTGGGCCTTACTTGTCCGCGGAATGAGACCCTTTGCTTTGAGTGAAGCACGTGCCGTAAAACCGATACTTTCTCCACGTTTGAGCTTTCTTAAAAGAGCACGATTCTTTTTTGTGGCCCTGTATCCGCCGCCACGCATCATACATCCGCATCCACCACTTTGCCGTCTCTGTTTGCGTGTTTTTTCCATTCTACTGAATAGGGAGAAATGAACACTCGGAAACTCCATCCCAAGAAATATTTTGCGGGTCTCTCAGCAAAAAAGAAGACACAGCGTGCGAAAGAGATTGCGAAATATGGTGCTCTGAAAACGGAGGACCCGAAGGCGTATGTGGGATTCAAAACAGATATTGGTGTGAAGACGCGTAAATCTCAATATACGGCGGCATGGAATAAGAAATTTCCCAACGTGAAATCACTGAAAGACCGCGCAAAGGTGACAGGAGTTCCACTCAAGTATCTCCAGGAGAGTTATGACCGCGGAATGGCGGCCTGGAGAACAGGGCATCGTCCTGGTGCGACACAACAGCAATGGGGCTATGCGCGTGTTTCAAGTCTCTTGATGTGTGGGAAGACCCACTACACAACAGACTCGGATTTGGTCCGAAAGGCAAAGGCAGAATCCGCAAAGGCACGTGCTTGGTTTAAGAGCACATGTGCTTAGCCTTAACACTCAAACGACGTCGTGAGTTTGCTCACATCATCCAGCGCCGCTTTAATCTTAGCGAGCTGCGCATTGGCGTCTGTCATCAAAGCATTTGCCTGGTCAACCTGTGTTGAAATATCGGACTGTCCTTTTTTCAACACGGAGCACAAGTCTTCCTTCTTTGCTTGGAATCCTTCAAACAGAGGATTGTAAAGGGAAAGAATTAATGCGACAAATAAGACAATGGTCGCAGTAATTATGTAGGTATTTTTTCTCATGGTCTCTACTTATACCGCATCTTTTGCGTATCCCTTAGAAGGAGTAAGAAATATTCGCAGCGCGACCCGTTGCGAGACCGGGAATGACAGGAGATACTGACTTTGTTACAGATAAGGGTATGAAGACACAGCCTTTCGGGTCCTTGGTGAACGTGGCCGTCATATAGCCTTTCACGCCCTTCTGTTCACGAATGGTTCCACTTTCATCCACTTCTGTCTTATCAAACATGACTTCATATTCACACTTATCGGGAGTCAATTTCAATGCGCGATTGACTCCTTTGAGTGTCTGGCCAAGTTGAGGTTTCGGTGCTTCCGCGGCAGCAGAAGTCTCCTCCGCAACTGCCGTGGCCTCACCCTTCTTCACCCAATCCTGTGCCGACTCATCCCATACCCATTCATCTTCAGAAGTTGTAGCTGCGGCTTCTTCGCTCGTCATCTCCTGACCAGGCTCTTCCGCTGGAGTTTCTTCCGCAGGCTCCGCAACAGTCTCCTCTCCTGTCCAGTCTGTCACACCTGTATCCGCAGGGGCCTCCTCTCCACCTTCTGTAACGTCCTGGAACGCCTCGGACAGCGGCGCAAGCCAGCTGCCAATTGTCTCAAAGAATCCCATCTGTTTCGCCGTTTTGGGCCGAGGAGAGAATCCCTCAATTGTCGCGGAATCGTATTTCTGCTTGACTGCGTCAAGAACTTCTTTTTTCGTGCAGTCCAATTCGCATCCAGACGAACTGAAGGGCGGTGTCAGAAGAGGTGATGCGTTGTTAACAACAGAAGGACGAGTGCGTCTCTTCATAGGTAAGCCGCCATCGGCAGGATTCTGGAATCCCTCTGAGGCATCCACCGCAAACTGACAAGGTGACGTCTCCTTCATGACAAATCGTTGTGTCTTCTGAGTGATTGTCACCTTCGGTGCGTCATTATACAAATCCGTGTAATACTCCTGTTTCTCCTCAAAGGTGATGTCGCATTCCGTTTTGCTCGTTGTTCCCGCTTTGATGATACGAGAAATAGACTTCTTTGTAACATTTGTGCGAGAAGAGGGATAATTGGTTGTATTATACCAATTCACAATCGCTTCAAGGATATCTTGGTCAGAGCACTTCTTGGCGCAGGTGCCGAGTGTCTGGAGTTGTCCAACATCCGCGAATGTCTTTTCAAATGCGGTATTCGCTTTGCCTGCGTATCCAGTCATCTGGCCAATCACGCCAGACAACTTCGTCTGAGCTGCTTTAACAGCATCTGTTGTTGCTGCCATGACGAAATCCTGTGTATTCACGGAAGAGCCGAGTGCGGCTGTTTCTTTCTGGATGAAGGTTCCAGACCCTGCCTCGCCGACTCTCTGAACACTGAAGACACAGGATGCGCCCTCCTTCGCCATATCAAAGCGGATAGCTTGAATCTCCACCTTCTTTGTCGCCTTGACATAAACTTCCGCTTCCACGTCGCAGCGCAATTCACCCGCAGTGAAGGCTTTCTTCACACTGAGAATGCGGTCAGGATTTCCAGGTTTCTTATTGAAGGCATCCACGAGTTTCTGGAGAAGGAGAGGCTCGGAGCACTTGTTCGTGCATCCCTTGAGCGTGACTTCTTTGGGAAGAGGGGCATCTATGACAATCGGTGGTGTAAGAGGCGCAACTGTAATTGTGCTGGGCGCCGCGGCAAACTTCTGAAGCGTATATGCGCACGCTTCATTGCTCTTATTTTGCGTATGGATGAAGCGGCCAACCTTCTTCATCGGCGCAGATTCCTTATTCGTAGCAGCGTCATAGGTGGCCTCCTGCCAGGACAATGTACACATGTCAGTTCCAGTCACTTCCGCACCATCAATCTGTTTCACACGGACAGTCGGTGGCTGTGTGGCCATATACATCTTCATCATCGCATCAATAGCCTCTTTATTGTTACATTGTCTGAGTGTGAGGGGGATATCTGCGCACTTGTCCAGAGTCGGCACAAACGTGAGCGCCTTCGGTTCATTCGCAGCATCTTTCACATCAGGCGCAGTTCCATTGAGATTTGTCGCAGCTGTCACGACAAATGTACAGGCTTTTGCCAACTTCGCAAAATAGAAGCGGCGGTCATTGTCGCTTGTCACCTTTGTAGAGGAAATTGCACCAGTTACAGGATTCACAACAACACTTGTAATATCACAAAGAATATCACAGGATTGTTCGGAACTGGCTACGACGGCTGTGACTTTGCTGATGTAACCATAAGAAATACTTTTATCGGCATTTTCAGTTGCGGTCATGCGCGCATTTCTGTAGTAGAACTGGCACATATCCTGGAGAATCTTTGTAGTTGTGAAATCCACTTTACAAGGTGTCATCTGGTCATCCGCGTAGTAGGCAGAGGAGGTTGTAGGTGGCGGAGGGGGAGGAGGCGGTGTTGGTTTCACCATCCTGATTTGGAGTTTCGGTTTGCCGACTCCGCGACCATAGGCAATACCGCGTTCTCCCATACACTGATAAGGCATACCAGGAATACGACGGAGTCTCTTGCGTGGGTCAATGCTGACTTGCTCTTCAATGACAGGGAGGTCAAAATCCAGAGTAGTTTTCGCGGGATAGGGGTATTTCTTGGTAAATTCCACATATCTTGCCCAATTTTCAAAGTTTTTATAATCAGGATTTGTGGTTCGGACAAGGCCTGCGCCAACATCCACTGCACCACCACCAGGAACATCGGGCATTTTGGAATAGGTGAGAGTCACTTTTTTCGTTATTAAATCACTATCAACCTTCTGATTTGACTTGTAAATTGTTCCATTGACTGTCTGAACGTAGAGGAAGCCATCGATATCTGCGCTGACATTCTGGATAGAATCGGCCGCAGGTTTATCTGTGAGTTTGATGGCGGCATTTCCAGCGCCAAGTGCCGCAATTCCAGAGACATTTACACGGAAGACAGCATTGGGGGTAGAGATAATCAGTTGTTTGGAAGGAGTTATGGTTAAATCATTGGCGCCCGCGATTGTGATTCCCAAGAATACATAATTCGGGAAATCAACGCGATAGACTTGTCCAGGAGCGTTGATAATAAATTCTTGATGGCTATCGTGAGGTGTGACAATACGTGTGCCGCCACCGCTTCCAATCACATTCCACGCACCTCTCCATCTGTAGAAACGACCATCTGTTCCAACAATTGCCTCATTGGAAAGATTGAGACTTGCGATTAACTCTTGGAGTGATTTGGAGGGGTCTCTACATTCTTTGGGCGTGCCCGCAATGTCATTAGCTGCCCCGCCAAATTCTTTCCACGCCCCCTTTGATGTGTCATAATTTGCCCCCACAAATTCACCAGGAACATATCTCCACATTTTCTTCTGTGTATCAACTATGACAGGGTATCCATTACACGAGGCCGCAATTCGCGTTGCCTGCGGAACATTACTCCACTTTCCTAGATATGTATTGAATGGAACCCAGCGATTATTATAAAAGACATACACACCCCTGTCTTTTCCTGCTGCGAACGTAGGGAGAATTTGTGTGCCAGGAATTGTAGGCCATCCAGCGGGTTGTGTAGGCATAGGAGTCCATTCAGGTTCAGGCATTGTATATTTTAAGAGCCCTGACATCCTCGCGCCGATGGGCACAGGTTGGCCAACTTTCCAATCTACAGGAGTTTCAACACGTGGCCCTTCAGGGTTACGGATATAATCCAGATTCATATCAGGCGGTTGCTTCAAGTCCTCCTTGACAGCGTCGCCAAGGGCGACGGTGAGTTTCTGGATTTCATCTGCGGATTTTGCCGCTGCTTTGGCAGCATCCAGTTTTGCCGCTGCGGCCACTTCATTCTTGTTGGAGCGGGGGCGAATCCAGACAGGCCATTTGCGTGTGATTGTGAAAGGATTTCCACCGCGAAGAGGACAATCCGCATAACAGAGTCCATCAACATCATTCGGTTTATTGCCAGGGCATGCCAGTTCTCCACCGCCGTCGCGTTGCGCATTGAGTTTTCCAATGAGTCTGCCACCTGAAAAGTCGCCACCACTACACTTTGTTGTCCAGTTGTGCGGCCAGACGGACCCATTCTTATTAGTGCTACAACTAATCGGATTGTATTTGAGAGGCTGGCGGCAAATCAGACCGTCGTCATTCCATCCAGCAGGGCATCCTTTGAGAACACCCACCCCAATGTTTACGTTTTCTGTCCAGCAGACTGGGCCAACACCCTTGTATCCAGGCTCGCACTTCGTATAGCAGAGACCCGCATCCTCTTCTTGGTCATCATTACAACGATTCATGTAGCACATGTAAGGGGCAAGTGCGCCCATTAAATCACCAACACCAGGGATGTTATCAAGGTAACTCGGCCATTTTTCGGAAACGCGCACCCATCCTGTTTCGCAGACACCTTCGTCTCCTTTCAGAACTGCCGCCATTGCAATTTGGATTGCGATACCAACAACAGCGATAATTCCAAGCAGAATTCCAATAGGAGCCATGATGACAGATGCGGAGAATGCCGCACTTTGGGCAGAAGCAACTGCTGCTTTTCTTCCAATCACGACGGCGATTTTCGCAGCAATTTTGCTAATAATTCTTCTCAAAAAGGTCGCTCCAAGTTTTGCGGATAATTTATTCGTGATTTTTGTGGCAACTTTCTTCGCACCTTTTACAACAAATCGCTTAGCTTGCGCTACTTGCTTTCCAACAAGCTTCTTCGCCTTTGCGCGCGCAAGGGCCATAACTTTTTCTTGCGCTTTCGCTTCTGCTTTTGCCTGAACTTGTGCGCGGGCTGTTTCTGCAGCAACGCCTGCAGCCGCCGCGGCTCCTCCTGTTAACCCTGTAGCCGCAAGGGCTGAACCGACCGCTGCCTGACTTTTTGCAGTGACAGCGGCAGAAGCACCCGCAGTTGCTTTTCCATAGATAGCAGCGCCAGGGTCTCTTGCGATAGCAGCCGCAGCATCGGCTTTCGCTTTTGCGGCAGCAGCATCTTGAAGAGCTTGATTTGCCTGCGCGGTTGTCTGAAAGCCTTCCACCTCAGGATAATCAAAGAACCCTTCTGCCGCAACTTCTGTCTCAAGGATTGTCTGAATATCTTCAGGGTCAGCCGGTTGTTGAGGAAATTCTGTAAGAGGAACTTCTACAGAACCACTTTTCTCATTTACCGCCAACCCGTCGGGATTCGCCGTAGCTGCGCGAGCTTCTGTCTTCTTAAAAATGGAAAAGGATGCTGCTTGCGGGACTATTCCATAGATGGAATTGTCTGCGATGGTAGGATTCTGCGCATCCGTTGGAATTCCATCCGAAGTCTGGAATCCTTCCACAACTGGATTCACAAAACCTTCAGCCTCTCCCTTTTTAATGTAAGGCGATAAACCTATAAAAACTATAATTAAAAGTGCCAAGAAGGCTAGTTTAATTACAGGCACTATAACCATTGTATCTAATACTTGCGAGCAGATTAAAATCTCACTAAATATACCGCTATGATTTATGAGCAACCGAGGGTTGCGGCTTGTTTTTTCATCATTTCAACTGCTTTGGTAACTTCCTCTTTCTTTAATTTTTCCTCCTCTGTATTTGCGGGTTTATTAAGGATATCTGTATACATGTTCATTTGCTCCACAAGACTCTTACAAGCCTCTTCTTTCTGGGGCACGTTAAAATTCTCAAAGAGTTTTTTCATATCTACCTCTCCATTCTGAGTAAACCCTTCATACATAAGCCCCTGACGATTCAAATACCAAATTACAACAAGCGCGAAGGCTGCTACACCCAGCAAAACGTATTTGCGATTCATCTTCATCCGCTATACTCTTTAGGAAGATTCTTCCTTGTCTTCTAATTCGCGCTTGAGCCATTTCAAAAGGCCAGAGAAAGCACGGTTCCATGTGTAAGTAAGCACAGCCTCACGTGCCGCCTTTCCATGCGCCTCCCTCTTTTCACTATTGAGCAGATACTCTTCAATTGCGATACAAATATCATGGGGGTCACATATCTCTGCTTCACCTCCTACAGGAGAAAAGGCAGTCGGCAGATAATATCTGTGCTTCGGCTTTACAAGAACTGTATTGTTGCTGCTACAGAACTCCTTGAACCCACCGATATCCGGGACTACCTGCGGAACCCCCACACCCATCTGCTCAAAATGACAGAGACCCCACCCCTCTCCCTCGGCAGTTGAGATTCCCACGTCGGCCGCATTGTAGAACATATTAATGTCTTCATCCTTGAATGTCATATCCGTAGAGCTGAGCATGAGACGAGCCCCAAACTGCTCTATATTCACACCACGCAACTTCAGCTCACGCTGGAAGAGCTCAAAAATCCACCAGCCGCCTTTCTCGCCCTTATCGCAAATACAGAGCATGAAAATAGGCTTTGTGGGATACTTCACAATGAGCTCCACAAAGGCCATAATGAGAAGGTCATAGCGCTTGCGCGGCTGGTTGCGATTGAGGCTGGTCAGAAGAAAACAGTCCGCGGGAAGATTGAGATTCTTTCGCACAAGCTCCCGCGGAATAGGAAAGAACTTCCTATTGTCAAATCCGTGAAGAATGACATCCATAGGGCGAGTAATTCCCTGGTCCTTCAGGCACTTCTTCCAGAAATTGGAAAATGCAAACACACGGTCCGCATCACGATTCAGAATGTCCAGGTAGGCCTGCATCTGCATTGTATAGACCTGGTCTACATAGACCCAAATCTTGAAGGTGCGCGGGATTCCTGACTTGCGAATCTCCTCCAAGAACCGCGCGACAACCGACATATCATTGTAAATCAGAACAACATCAGGCTCCTTGCGACGGATTACATCAGGGAGAACAGAAAATCCGAAGCCCTGCTGCTGTTGCTGCTGCGGACCCGCATTCCTTTCCAGTGCCGCCGCATCAATTTCCTCTACACCAGGAGGGTAGGGGCGATAGTCAGGAGGTGTCTGCGGATGTTTCTGAAATCCAAAATGGATGAGATGGAGCCACGGGTTCTTGGAGAGCTCATACATCATATTATAAGTGACCTTTGAATACCCAGTATATTGATGAAGATGCGTTCCAACAACCATAAATCGCAGTTTCTTCTGGCTTGGAGACGCGGCTACGACTTCCGCGCTTGATGTTGTGGTAGAAGGAGCAGCAGATTCCGCAGGCGCACCATTGGTGAACATCGTTCCAAATCCGATGTTGGAGAGCGTAAGTTGATTTTCCAGTGTGCGGAGATAAGATGGAAGCTCAGATGCCATTTTCTATTCATCGTTGTGCTGTGGCTTTAAACATCTTTTCGGTAGGAAACATAGATGGTGAGCAATCACCGAAGCCATATGAAAATCATATTTAAAGATATACCAATTCCAGCGCCCTCACAATCCGCACAGATTGTTCATACGACGACAAAAAAACAGAGAAAAGGGCTGAAGCGGAATGAAAGTGCGGTGAAGCCCGAGTCACAGCCCCAGCCTCCTCCTGCCCCTAAAAAACCTTATAAAAAGAAACCAATTCCTGTCGCAATTCGCGAAGCGACATGGGTTCTGCGCTGTGGCCGTGTATTTGAGCACAAATGTTTAACTACATGGTGTCCAAATATGTTAACTGTGTTTGAGTTTCAAGCGGGTCATGACATACCAGAAAGCAAAGGGGGTGCGACAAAACCTGAGAATCTGTATCCGATTTGTTCCCGTTGTAATCAGTCCATGGGAAATCGCTACACATTCAAGGAGTGGTGTGAAATACAGATGGCGGGACCTGCTCCTCCAGCAGAGGAACCACCCCCCATACCACGTCGCAGCTTCTTCTCACGCTATTTCAGTTGCTGGAAGCGCCATCAGGTTTAAAAATCATCAGCATACTTCTATAAGAATGGATTACGGAGATACAACAGACGGCATATTAGGCATTCTGTTAGCTTGCTCTTTAGCATCGTGTGGTTTAACAATTGTTCTTTCTGCGCTGTTTCCATGCTCCTGCCGCCCTCG